>ENA-OQLI01000392-OQLI01000392.1-human-gut-metagenome-genome-assembly--contig:-NODE-392-length-54816-cov-13.803946_pt1 | contig 54816 bp, 64 predicted proteins | sample MGYA00242805_ERZ504812 | MGnify/ENA primary metagenome ERZ504812 (study PRJEB26092, sample SAMD00036430) | human gut metagenome | host: Homo sapiens | study: EMG produced TPA metagenomics assembly of... | reverse complement strand
CCGGAAAGGTCGAGGTCGTAGAGCCTTGTAAGCTCCTCTCCATAGGTTCGCTTCCCCTGCCGCACAAGCTCCTCGTCGCTTGCGTTTATGTACAGTTCCCCGTACCGCTCGAACACGTACTCGACCCGCTTGCCACTACCGATAACATCCCCTGCGCAGACCTGCCACGGGCGCAGGGGCTTACTCCCCGCGCCCATCCTTACGGCTCCAAGTAAATCTCGACCATGATGCAACGCTGCGTCTCGTCCTCGCAGGAAAGCCAAGACGGTTTCAGGCTACATGAATTAGACGGTGGGGCATCTTGACGGATGCCCCTTTTTTCATGATGTGCGTGCAGGATGCAAGGAGCTTACTGTGGATGACGCGGGAAGCCTATGGGCACAATAAAGCGGCAAGGAGAGTCCGGGACGGCGTGACTGAGGATGAGGAAGGCATGGTGCCGGACGATGCCACAGTCGCATATATCAGCACCTTGGACAGGAGCCGCGAAGAGCGGGCATTCGAGCTTGCAAAGCACGATTACTACGGGTTCCTCGACTACAAGGAAGACCGTTATACGACGGTCTACGGTTACATGGATTAGGTGATAGATATGAACAGCATTTGCTTTGACACCGAGACCACCGGTCTTCATCCGAACGGTAGCGACCCGGATGAGATTCTGACCATCTCCATCATCGGAAGGGACGGTTCCGTCCTGTTGGATGAGAGGTTCCGACCGACCGTGAAGACCGAATGGCCGCACGCGAGCGCCGTCAACGGCATCTACCCGGAGGACGTGGCAGACCTGCCGACTATCGAGACAGCCATACCGCGACTGAGGGAAATCTTTGCAGGGGCGGACGAGATTATCGGCTACAACGTCGGATTCGACCTCGGATTCCTTTCCGCCGTCGGGGTGCGCCCGAGAGAGGATGCACGCATCACGGACACCATGAACGAGTTCACGTGGTTCATGGGAAGGCGCTACAAGCTGGTGGATGCCGCCGACCACATCGGATACGAGTGGACGGGCAGGGCGCACGGGTCGCTTGCCGACGCGCGCGCGACGCTTGCCGTGCAGCGATGGCTCGAACAATGGCTCGTAGCAGAGTAGATACGTGCTTAGGGCGTGTGAAGCGTTGCTTTTCACACGCCCTTATCTTTGCAGCGTAAGTGTGTGCAATCTATGTGGTTATCTTGCTCTCTGGGTTGCTGGTATTCTGGTCTGCTATATTTATAGACAGCAAGGGACGAAAGTTTTCCCGGCAGGAGGATTCCAGAATCCTCCGCAAACACCATCGAGAGATTGGAAAGACAATGGCTATCAACCGAGTGACTATCACGGGCAACCTCACGCGCGATGCGGAGCTTCGCAAAAAGGGGGATGCCACGAGTGTCCTCACCTTCGGACTCGCCATCAACGAGAAGAAGAAGGACAGCGAGACCGGCGAATATGTCGATGCGCCGGTGTTTGTCGATTGCGCCCTGTTCGGTGCGCGAGCCGAAGCACTTGCTCCCTATCTCACCAAGGGGAAGAAGGTTTCGGTGGACGGACGGCTCCGCTACCACTCTTGGATGAAGAACGAGGAGAAGCGCCATGCCCTTTCCGTTCTCGTGACCGATATCGAGTTTGCGGACTCGAAGGGTGCCGGGAAGGATACGGTTTCTGCCAAGGGGCAGTCTGCGGAACCGGAAACGTATGATGCGGATATTCCGTTCTAGGGAGGACGGAATGCACCTTCGTGGCGATTCAGTGCGGGAAATCCCCTTCATGCTCTTCCTCGGCCTGCTATTCGCGGTGACCGTCGGATGGTGGGTGTTTCTCACACTTACGGTTTCGGTCGTTTTCGGAAACGTGGCTGCTGCGGTATTCGCCGTGTGCTCGGCACTTTCCGTCACCGTCGGTTACGGGCTTGCGCGCGCATCCGATTCCCGTGAGTAGCGTTTTTCAAACAGGACAGAAAGGACTTCTAACATGTACACGATTTTGATGCTCAACCAGAAGGGCGGAGTCGGCAAGACCACCATCGCGGACGAGCTTTCCTTTGCGCTTGAGCGTCGCGGCAAGACCGTGGCGTTCGTCACTACCGACCCGCAGGGCGGTTCCGTCCATGAGGTCTGCGATGACCCTGATTTCGCGGAGGAGTGCGATTTTCAGGTTGTCGATACGGCGGGCGTGCTCGTGGGCGGTGTGAACGATTGGTGCCGCGCGGCGAATCTCATCCTCGTACCCATGCTTCCGAGCACGCGCGACATGGAGCCGACGCTGAGAACGCTCGATATCGTGCGTGAGTCCGGCACTGGCGCAAAAGCGTATGTCATCGTCAACAACTTTTATGCCTACGGCACACTCGACCGTCAGCTCGTGGAGTACCTTGAGGGCGAGGAGGTTCCAATCATCGCGAAGATTCCCCGCGCCGTTGCCCTCTCACGTGCCGCAGCAGCCGGTGTGTCCGTGGCGGATTACGACCCGAAGAGCCATGTGGTCGCCCCGATTGAGCTGCTTGCAGATTCGGTTCTGAACGAAGAGGAGAAGAACAATGGCTAACAAGACCACAGCGAACGCGTTCATGGCGAGCGCGCAGAAGTCCAAGCGCGAGATGGCGGATATCCAGAAGGAAGGTTCCGGCAAGCATGAGACGGACGAGGTGGAACTCAAGAAAATCAGTCTCCTCATCCCGGCTTGGCTCCACAAAGAAGCGCAACTCCACCGCGTCGAGACGGGGGAGAGCATGACCAAGCTCATCGTCCGACTGCTTGCCGAGGAGCTTGGTTAAGGGGATGGTGATGAAGGGATGGGCTTGATGGTAACGGAATCGGAAAAATCGAAGCACGACATGCTGCGTGCGATGCGGAAACACATACGCGAGAATGGCATCACAGACTTCACCGATTTTCAGGACTGGTGCGATGAGAACAACGACTGCTGGTCTCAGGCACTCGATAGCGGACTTTCGTCGGTTATCGAGAAATACATCGACGGGCGTTTTTATTAGAGAGGAAGTGGAGCCGGTAGATGGATTCACTTCGGAAAAAGGGATTGGAACATGAACCTAATCACCATGGTTCCCGCCACCGCGAGGTTTATCGCGCAGATGCGGGGGATGCGAAAGCACATCGTCGCGAACAATGTCACCGAGTTTGCGGTATTTCAGAATTGGTGCGATGAGAACAACGAGAGGTGGGCGGAAGCTCTTGACAGCGGATGCGCCATTGCTATCGAGAAGTTCATCGCCGACTGGAACGGTCGGGCGGATGCGAACCGTTGGAAACATGCGGCGCAGCCTGACGATAACATCTGGGACAACGAGTTGAAGTAGGAAGTAACGATGACCGAGAAAGAGAACCATCTGCCGAACCTTAGCAGCGAGGAGCGTGCCCATGCGCTAGAGCTTGCCATACAGGCTCGCAGGCGCTATGCAGCACTCAAAGCTCGCGTGAAGTCCGGCGAGCTTACGTTCACGGATGCGATGGACGAGGAGGATGCGAAGCGCATTTTGGTCACATCGCTTCTGCAAAGTGTTCCGGGTATCGGTGCGAGCAAGGCGGTAGTCATCATGCGACTGTACCGGATACCGAAAGGCAGGCGTGTCGGCGGACTCGGCATTCGGCAACGTGAAGCGCTGGTTGCTCTGGAAAGAAATGGATGGAAGCTGTAGCGGTCTGCAATTCAAATTGAGGATGGCGAGCACGAATCAACAGCAACGTAGAAAACGGGCACCTTTTATGGTGTCCGTTCGCTTATCAAGACGCGATTGGAAGGAATCTTTGTCAAGTCTTCAAAGAAATTGATTTCGTCTTCGCAGATGATGGGAACCCGAGGTGGCGGCACCTCGGGTTCTTGGTTTCCGGGCAAGCCGGAAACCCCGCAGAAAAGGCATGGGAAAGGGTGCGGCGGCACCCCCTTTTCCATGCCTTTTCTGCTCTCGCACTGATAGAATATCAGTGCTCACCGGCCAAGGCCGCTCTTCGAGTTGCAAGATTTGGGAAGTGTACGTACAAAGTCCACTATTGTGGATTTCTCCGACCCTTCCATCTGGCTCCCGAGCGGCTTTCGGAGCCTTGACGGGAGAACGCTTGCGCTTTTTGAAACACGGTAATTTAGGATTACCGAGTTCCAGTAGTCAGCAGAGCGACTATCGGTTTTCGTGTTACTAGCAAATGGCGGCGGCACCATTTTCAGTAACCGTTTTTAGAAAAACGAGAGGAGACGAAAACGACATGCAGAAAAAGGAAGCACGCGTTGAGGTACGCATGACCGACCGCGAGAAGAAGGCCCTTAAACGGAAAGCGGCAAAATACGAAATGACGGTTTCCGAATATGCCCGCACGTTACTTATCCATTCCGATGACGTGACAATCAAGGTCATCGACACCGAGCCTTTGAAAAAGGCGGCACACGAACTCGCGAAGCAGGGAACGAACTTAAACCAGTTCATGAAGTTCCTGAACACCTACGGCGTGAAAGTGTTCGACCCGGAGGAAGCGAAACGAGTTTTGGAGAAAGAGGTCTCGTCATTTTCCGAAATCATGGAAGCGCTTGCGGCGCTCCGAAGAGAAGCAGACCGGAACAACATCCATTTGCAAATCGAGGATTTCGACAACCCTGAGAGCGAGTGATTGGAGTCACGAGAATGAGCGAACCTAAACACAGTAACGTACTCTTGGGAAAGAGCATTAGAAGAATACGGATGCGTCGGAACATGACGCAACGAGAACTGGCGAATGCCGCAGGTCTAGGGGAATCGGCTCTTAGAAGCTATGAACTCGGTGAGCGTAGTCCGAAGCAGAATACGCTCGAACGGATAGCGAAAGCACTCGATGTAGCACCCGCATGTTTCGACACTTATGGCATTGAGCACTATGACGAACTCATGCACGCACTTTTCCATTCAGAGGAAGCGTTCAGCATTAAGCCATGCGCGGATGGAAGCATCCGGTTTACCGACGAAACAATCCAGTCGTGCGTTTGCACTTGGTGGTCTTGGAAGGAGCTTTTGAAGGAAGGAAAAATCACAAGAGAGGAATACGAGAACCGAAAAGACAGTTTCCTTAGATAGGCGGGCGAACAGAATGAGGAGAAAGAGAGAGATAATCTGCTTTGAGACGGGGGAACGGTTTGCGAGTATCACGGATGCTGCGAGTGCTATTGGTGCCGCAAGGTCGTTGGTTAGCAGTGCGCTGAAACGCCACGGGGCATGTCGAGGATTTCACTTCTATTACGCTGACGAAGCGGAACCGGACGATTCGGTTTTCGACAGAAAGGTTTATAAGAACTCAAGACCAATCATCTGCCTTGAGACGAACGAATGTTTTGAAAGTCAAGCAAGGGCAGCAAAAGCGGTTGGCGTACCGCGAGAGGCTATTTATGCGGCATTGAGAGGGCATATAGCAACCAAGGGCTTACACTTTTACTACGCCGATGAACCGAAGCCGGATGAGGAGGTCTTTCGGAATAGAAGCTGGACAAAAGTTCGTTGCAAGGAGACCGGTGTCGTTTACGAGTCGATAGCTCAGGCGGCACGGGAAACGGGAGTTTCGGAAAGAAATATCCAAGCGGCAGCAAAAAGGCATGGAACGGCAAAAGGCCTTCATTTTTACTATGCCGACGAACCAGAGCCGGATGATTTACTTCCCAGTAAAAGAGGAATAAGGGTTCGCTGCGTGGAAACCGGTGTCGTTTACAAAACGATTACCCAAGCGGCAAAAGAAACCGGAGCGTCGCAGGCAGGTATCTGCGGTGCCGCGTCCGGTATGGCAGGTGGCTATCGCTGGGAGTACGTCGATGACTGATTCTGGATGGCTCCATTACCGCGACCTGAAATCACGGTGCCCGACCTGCAAGCGTCCGGCGCATATCGCGAAGAGAGATGGAACTTTCTATTTTGTTGATGACGAATACGACCCGTTTGTCAGGCACGCTCCGGTGAAAACGACGGAAGCGGTATTCCGATTTTTCACGAACGGTTACCGTCGCGAACATGGGACGGAGCCGAAGGTCACAGGGAATCGGAAACTGTCGGAAAGCGATATTCTTTCCGGCATGGGTGCAGTGTCCGTGAAAATAGATTCATGAAAGCAGGAGGAGCGATGGCAATGGCCGATTGTGAAGGCGAGAAGACGATTCACTATGAGGAGGACGGTTGGAGCGTAACGCTCACGAGATACGTGAGCATGGAACTCGGTGAGACCGTTGCATCTTGGGTTGAGTTTCCGAACGGGTGGAATCTTCATTCGGACGATGCCGATGCCGAGTTCACGCAAGATGGGGCAAAGACGTATCTGCAACGCTTGAAATCCGTCTGGATGGAATCGCCGTTTTGGGATAGCGTGAAAGCAATGGAGGAAAAACCGCAATGACAAGACCTGTTATCTGCGTTGAGACCGGGGGTGCTACTGGGATATCGAAGATGCGGCGCGGGCATACCGATGTACGTCCGGGTATATCCGAAACGGTATGGCACTTGAGTATCCGGTGCGCGGGTTTCATTTCAAAGGGGAATGAGGGGAGGAATTGCATTGACCATCATCAAGCAGACCGGTGTGCAGAGTTCCGGTCACATGAAGAACCTGCGCGGTTATATCAACGATGACCGAAAGGTGATTCTACGCGACAGTCTGAACATGGACGGATGCACGAACCCGAAGCGCTGGGCGCACCACATGTGGATGACGCGGGAAGCCTATGGGCACAACAAAGCGGCAAGGAGAGTCCGGGATAAGAAGACTGGGGAGCTTAAGGAAGCGAAGAACACGATTCTGTTTCACCAGATTCTCGGGTTCAATCCCGACGAGTGCGATTTAAACGGTGGGCGGCTTTCACCGGAAGAGTGCATGAGGTATGCCAAGGAGTACGTGGGAAAGCATTACCCGAACCAGCAGATAGTGATGGCGCTTCACAACGAATACTGCAAGGCGGACAAGACCCATCGCTATGCCGTCCATATCGTCATCAACCGCACCGACCTGTCAACAGGCAAGCGGCTCGATGAGGGGCGCGGGAAAAGCGCCAAGGTGAAACGCGCCAGCCGCATCCGCGACCTCGACCGCGAGTGGGGGTTGAAACAGGTCGTGGAGGGCGAGCGCAATTCCTCCGTCCACAAGAAGCAGCCGTCCCGTATCGAGAAGGAACTTGCGGCACGCGGCATCGACTCCTATAAGACGAACTTGCGAGAGCTGTGCCGTATCGCCGCCGGGGAAGCGGAGAACATCTATGATTACCGCGAGCTTTTGGAATCATGGGGCGTTGACACGGAGTTCAAGAGGGGGCGCATGTACGTTACCGACACGGACAACAACCGCTATGCCTTCTCCATGGCGAAGCTCGATGCAGACCTCGGAACGAAGGGGCTGGAAGCTGCGTTCACGGCGAATGTGGCGAAATCCATCCATGCGGAAGGAAGCGCAGCCGTTGCGGAGAAGAGGAATATCGAGCGGCAAAAGGCGATGGCAACGGAAACGAAGGAGAGGTATCTTGCACAAATCCGAAGCGTCTACCGGAAGTACCGCAAGGAGATACGCGGCATGGAGGGCATGGAAATCGCGGATATCCCCAAGCTGAAACTCCCGCGCCCCGATTCGGATATCGCGGACGATTCGGAGGTCAAGCGCCTGATTCTCGCCTGTTGGCGCGGAGCCGACGAACTCAGGGCGGAAGTATCCTCGACGGTCATGCCGAAAGGGAAGAAGAGCGGCGGGAACGCCGGAAGCGGCGGTTCCCAGCGGGCGCAACAGGCACCTGCGCAGGAACGCCCGGAACCGAACAAGGAGAACGGCGAGCTTTAATTAAAAAGCTGCGCGGGCGGGATGTTCCGCTTGCGCCGTTATACGGGTGTGTGAGAATCGGCATAAAAGCGCCCGCTACTCCCTTAATGTTGCACATCAGGGAGCAGCGGGCTAAAGCAAGAAAGTTTCTCCACGAAGGAAGAAAACGCGTTCAGTTTACCTCACTATGCGTTCGCGTCAAGCTGACGCTTGAGATTCGACACCTTCAACCACTGGAGAAGGAAGGCAATGGGCGCGAATGCAGCCGGGATGGAAAGAAGAAGCGTCGCTATGAGGAGCAGTCCGAGAGCGTTGCCCCAAACGAACAGCTTTGAGCGCTTGATTGCACGCCATGCAGCGATGTAGCCAGCCGGTACCGTGCCGACGTAAAACCCGGTAAAGGCTGTTGCAGCCAGCAGGACGGGAACGAGTGCAATGATTCCAATTGCACCTGTCTGAGTTATCAGGGCAGGGGAATTAACGAGAAGCAAAAGGAAAACAACTATCGCCGTTATCGTCCCGACGATATAGAGGAACTTCTTCATCAAATCGAAGACTCGTTTTTCCTCATCATATTCGGCGCGAATTGCCATGGTGTTGTCTTGGTATATCGGGTGTTGGTAGGTTCGCATGTTATGACCTTCTTTCTAATGTCAATTCTAATAAGTCTGTTAGTTTGTATGACGGACGAATTATCGACCGTTCCATGTAAACAGATATAGGTTTACGAGTCTATCTTACTATATTGCTGGGTTGCTTTCAAGCTGGTTTGTTGTCCTATTTGTGCGGGATATATGGAGTATCGGCTTGAAGATTTATCTGGTTTGGTGGTATGATATATTACCAGTAATCAAGCTAGCCGTAAGAAAGGAGATACCATGGCGGGTAAGCCACAGGCGGAGAAAGCCGTTGAGCGTTTCCCGGAACTCGGGTGTTTCGCGGTTGCGGTGCGCCGTATCGTGTACGAGAAGGGGATGACGCTCGACAACGCCATCAAGAAAAGCGGAATCAGCAAATCCGCTTGGTTCGCCGGGATGGCCGGAAGCGGGGGAAAGCCGACGCGTCTGCCGAGCCTTGCATCCTTTTTCGCCATTGCGGACGGTCTCGGAATCACGCCCGAGGAGCTAATTGCCGCGATGCGGAAGGAAGCCGGAGTGCGTGAGAAGAGCAATGGGGAGAGGGCTGAGAACGATGAGTAGGATTTTCATCACCATGGGGAGCGCTTACTCGAAAGCCGCAAATGTAAACCCCGTGGACGGCATCTGGTGTTCCGACTGCGGATGGGCTGGGCGCGTCGAGGAGGATATGACGGATTCTGAGGAGAGCGAGGAGCCGCTGTTCGAGGAGTTTTCCGAATATGTCCCGAAGTTCTGCCCGAACTGCGGGGTGAACCTGCGTGAACCCTAGAGGTGTCCAGACAAAGGGACACCTGATGCGATAGGCTGTCCTTATCCGATAGAAAAGACCGGCAAGGTCGAGGAGAGAGATGGAAAAGGAACGTTTTCTTGTCGAGGTGACGGTGAAGGGCGAGAAGGATTGGAAGGCGATACACATGTGCGGGAGCATGGCGGATGCCGTGCCGGTCGCGGATGCGGTACACAACCTCTCCTATCTGCTCGACACGCCCATCGCTATCCGCGTGCGCGAGAAGAGGGGCAAGGGTTTGGAGGACTGACGGATGGAAAGGAGCGAAGATTACATGGCAAAGCATTTTAGCGAAGTGAAGAGGGAGCTTGAGCAGCCGGACGGGCATATGGCCGGTATCGGCCAGCAGCTTAAGCTCTCCGAGGAAGCGAGGGATGCCAGAAACGCCGGACGAAGGCTTGAGGATGAGAACGACGAGACCGACCTCATCGGAACCGTGAAGAAGCTGGAAGACCTTATCGCCGAGCAGCGCCAGAGTAACGAACGCATCGCAAGGGAGATGCGCGGCATGGTTTCGGAGATGAAGGATGTGCTCGAAAAGGTCGAGGAGCTGAGAAACGGTGCGGCGGATGCGCAGCATCAGGCGAATCAGATGGCGCTCATGGGAGTTGCGAACGCCCAGCAGAAGGCGGGAGAAATGACCATAAAGAACGTCGAAGAGGTGACCGCAAGGAGCAGGAAGGTCATTGATTCGATGGTAGATGAGTCTAAGAAGCGCATCGAGCGCCTTTCGATGGTGACGCTGCCCGATAGGCTGTTCTACTACAGCAAATGGATGGCGGTCATCCTCGTTCTCATCATCCTCGTGCATGTCCTATGGGGTATGCTGGTGTAGAGACCTACCGGTAATATGGATAGATAGAGAGCAAGAAAACTTCTTATGAGACAGAAAGGACTGACAGAAATGAAGAAAGACAGCAATATGTTTAACGATAACAGCATCGAGACTGAGGGTGTCCCGGCGGACAAGACCGCCGAAATCCCGAAGGTCGTGGATTCGACGGAGGAGGAGAATGCTAAGAAGCCGCTCGTGCTCTTCGGGCGCGAGTTCTCCCGTAAGCAGGTCTGCGCAGCTGGTGCGGGAATCCTCTGTGCGGCGCTTCTCATCGGCGGCGGGGCTTACGCCATCTCACATGCCAGTTGGACGGGAGATTCCAATGCCCCTGCGGTGTCCCAGTCAAAGGACGATGAGAAGCAGGACATGGTACTTACCCTTGAGGTAAAGGCCGACGGCTGGGATGCGGACACATCCACGCCCGTCATCGCGCATATCGAGGGAGCGGACGGCAAGGTGGACTTCTACACCGCCATCGACGCGAATAAACAGGTGACTGTGAAGGTTGGCAAGTCCGGCACTTATACCGTTACGTTCATCTCTCCGGTGAACGCCGACGGTTCCATCTACAAGGTGTCATCGAAGAGGATTACCGCTGGGAAAACCGGTAAGACAGCCGCCACAGGCGTGACTTTCGATAAGGTGGATGCGGACAAGGTGACGAAGGATAACCTGACAGACATTGCCAAGGATGTTGCGGAAGCCGTGAAGAAGGGCGATTCCACCCTGACCGGGGACAAGGGTGCCGAGGTCGTGAAGAAGTTCGAGGACAACATCAAGAAGAACCCGAATGCCGACACGGATGCCGTCGAGAAGGAGACCGAAAAGGCTGAGGAGACCGCCAAGGAAGACAAGTCCGATGCGAAGACACCGGAGACCTCCGATAGCAAGAAAGATGATGGGAAGGGCACAGGCAGCTCCGATAATTCTGGAAACAAGAGCAATTCATCCTCCAAGAAAGACGAGGGAAAATCCGATAGCAAGCCGAATGGCGGCAACAGCAGCAATTCCGGCTCGAACACCAATTCAGGCAGCTCATCGAAAAAGGATGACACCCCGGCGCATCAACACAACTGGGTAGCCCAGACAAAGACCGTCCATCACGACGCTCAGTACAAGACCGTCCACCATGACGCACAATACAAGACCGTCCACCACGACGCAGTTGTAAAGTATGTCAGCATTTGTAACAACTGTGGCGCGGATATCACTGGGAACGAAGCGGCTCATTTTAAGAACTCGCTGCTTAACGGTGGCAACTGCGGTTCTTGCCACGAAGAGTCTCGCACCGTGCAGGCTGCTTACGACGAGCAGGTAAAGGTGGCCGATGCATATGATGAACAGGTGCAGGTGAGCGCAGCATGGGACGAGACCGTGACCACCGGGTACAAGTGCTCTTCCTGCGGTGCTACGAAGTAACTTGAAAGAACAAAACAATCGTCTGTCTCAGACAAGGAAAGCCCCGACCAAATGGACGGGGCTTTTTCTAATGCTCGTTGTTCAAGTCTTTCGGTGGTTCCAACCCGTTCTGTTTCGATAGCTCTGCGGTCGCACTTTTCATATCACCGATTTCGGAACCGAAGAAATCCGGCTCCTCACGCTCAAACGAATGGGCGGGAACCGGAACGATGATACCACTGGAACCCTTGATATAGGAGAGAGCATCGTGGCGCTCGCCGACCTCGGTGAGCGACGCGGCGAGAAGGGAATCCTTGAACCAAGGGTATCGCTATTGCAATTTCTCCATGACGGCCATCGCCTTGTCAATCGGCATCATCGCTAGAGACTCGTATCCGGAATACTGGGTATGGATGAATCCGTTGCGTTCCATGAAGATTCGGATAAGCGTCCAAGCGCCGCGCCAAGCGTTCGGCCTAATGGAGCTGTAATTTTCGCTGAGCGCAGCCGTTCCCAAATCAAAGTGAAGCTCCTTACGGGTGTCGGGGCGAGAGGAAGGGGATAACTGCATTCCGCTTTCAAGAAACTTCTTCACATCGTAGCTTTCACCGATTTCCGTGAAGGTGGCCGCTTTCAAGCATTTTTGGAACCAAGGAAACTCATTCATCATCTCATCTATGGTGCCATAAGCACGTTGATAGGACATGACGATATTTTCAGCCGATTCATATCCAGAATATTGTGGCTTTTCAAAGCAATGGGATTCCAGAAAGTCTTGAATGTCTGACCATGGATTCTTTTTACCAGTATAGAATCGTTCAACAGACTCGTTGTCTAGGTCGAAGTGAAATGCTTTCCTATCAAGTTCCATTTGGAATCCTAAGTGTAAATGCGGTTAGTCGTAAATACGTTCCGGACTGATATCCCGGATTACCTGTAGGTAGTCTTCGCCCTCCGGTTCATTCATATCCTCATAGGTGCGCCATGACTTAATGTTCTGCATGACCCAAGGCTGTTTAGAAAGGGTGGCGCAAACAGGACACTGCGCTCCGAACTGCACCTTGCGGTTCTTTGCCTGCCAAGTGCCAAGACCGATGCGGACGTTACCCATTTGCTCCGCATATTTTCCCACACAGTCATAGAGGTCATCTACGTTGTAGCCATTCCTTTTTGCCTTCTCCTCATCGAACTCGATGGTGAAGCGCCAAGGCTTCTTTTCCATTTCTGCCATACCTATCGTCCTTTCTGCCAGATGGCTGTTATCATATGTTACCATTATACTATAATGCCAGTATTACGGCAATACGTTAATTGAACGCATGTTCCTCTTTCGGCGCGAGCACACGGCTACAGGACGGCAGCAAGGGCAGGTTCCGGCATCTCGCTTTCCGGCTGGTGTTCAGATGCGCTTACCATGTCATGGCTCTCCCCGACAAGTGATACCCCCTCTTCCAGTTCCGGTGCGTCAATCTCGATGTCCTTTCCCAGTTCCTCCTCGTAGCGTTCCATGATGAAGGTGTCCGCATGGTCTGCCTTCGATGCGGCTTTGAAGAGGTAGGAGGGGTCGTTTTCCAAGGCGTTCATCCAAGATTGCAGATAGGAGACGTGGTTCTCGTAGAACTCGCCCTCCAAATCGGTGCTCTGGATACCGAGGTCTGCGGAAAGGAACAGGCTTCCAAGCTCCGCGACCAGCTCTTCCTCAGCATAGGAGGGGCTTCCGAACCGGGTGTCGAGTTCACGGGCGAGGGCGGATGGGTGTCCGGTGGAGTGGGTCATCTCATGCAGCAGGACGCGGGTGAACGCTTTATCTGAGCGAAAGGTCTCTCGCGGGGCGATGAGGATGCGGTCGGTAGCCGGAGAGTAGGCGGCACTTCCGAGGTAGCCGCTGCTCTCGATGACGGGGCATCTGGAAGACTCCTCAAGGTTCTGTGCGATGGTTGCCGTTCGGTCGTTCAGATGGACGGGAGCGTTCTCCGGCGGGATGCCCTCGATATCCTCCGCATTGAAGACGTTCCAGTAGCCCACGAGCTTCGGGTAGCGTCCGGCGAGCTCCTTCTCGCCGGTATCCTCGTTTTCCTTGTAGAAGGCGAACTGCTTCCATTTCTCGATGAGCGCGGACTTGGCACCTTTTTTCACATGCCAACCGGCATCCTTTATCTGGTTGAAGGTAGCCCACCGGTTGTCCGTGTAGCCGCGCATGAACCCGATGAAGCCAAGATGCACGCGGTTTCCGCCCTGATACACGGTGCCGGAGACGGGGTTGTGCGGTGTTAGGGAGGGCAGGTACGGTTCTGCCCAACGAAGCCCGTCGCGCTTCATGTCCTCGATGATTTTCTCAACGACCGCCTGACGCTGGTTATCAATAATCTCCGTAGGAGTCTGCTTCTGCTTAGATTTCATCATGGTCTCCTTTCCGGGAAAGCTCATTAAAATTATACGATAGCTGCCGCTTTTCCGACATGCTCTAAGAAAACGACCCCACAGAATCGAATCTGCGGGGTCTTGGCGGTAGGTTTGTAGCGTGAGTGCGAACAGATTGAAACCTGTCCTTATTCGGCACCAGAGCCAGTCTGACGGGATTCGGTCGAAACAGTTTCCGTTTGCGCCTGTTTTTGGTCGATACTGGTGGTCACGACCGTCCGCTCATTCTGCTTCCAGAAGTTATAGGAGCAGGAGACGAGGGAGATGACCTGATTCGGTTCGGAATTGGTATCGAGTACCATGGCGGCAGATTCTCGCGAAGAATCGTACCAGTTCCGAAAATCCGAATCACCGGCAAAGACCGTCCGTTTGGTCGGCTCCCATCCCTTCACGATATTCGCGAAGCGCACGGTGTAGCGCATCTTGGTGTTTGGGGTTTGGATGAGTACCGTCTGATGCTCAGAAGCGAAGGATTTATCGCTATACCGTTGGACGTTGCCGAAACAGGTGACCGCGTTCCCGAGGGTCAGGCTGTGTCCGAGGATGACGGCATTCGGACTTTGAAAGCCCTCCTTCTCGCATTCTGCGTCGAGATAGAGCGCACCCAAGGGATTGTAGCTCCGGTAGATATCGTGATGCAGGTAGTAATCCGGGTCGGATGCGTGAGCTTGCAGGATGGGATGGTTGATATCCGTCCCCGGCACGGTTATCCATCCGATAACATCCCCGTTCACGCTCTTCCAGTAATCCCAATCAACAGTAGGGAACTCGGATTCCCGACCACCTGCGCTTTCCGTGGCGGTTTCCTGCGGCGTGCCGTTTGGTGACGGTGAGGGACTTGCATCCCGATAGAAATGAAGCAGCACGCCGAAAAGGATGGCAGCGACGGCCAAGAAGACCGCCGCTGCCGCAAAAGCCGCACGGGATTTCCGGTTATGATTTCCCAATCTGGCCATCTGAATTACTTGGCGGCATCCGATGTGGCCTGCGGGGCATCCTTCGTCGCTCCGCAGGTGGTGCAGACCAGCTTGTCGATGACCGTCTCATCGTAAGCCGGGGTGTCGGTGACCTGTTTATCATAGCCCTCGCTCACCATGACCTCATCGGTGATGGGGACGTTGGTGGAGTAGCCGGAGTGACCGGTCTGCTTGATGTGGTCATCGGCCTTGCCGTCGATGACCTGCTTGCACTCATTGCAAACGGTATGGTAGGTGGTCAGGTTCTGGTAGACGGGTGCCACGTGCTCCGTGTGCGTCACAGCGTCATGGTGGACGGTCTTGTAGGTGATAGACCAGTCGTGGGTGTGAGACTTCTCTTTGCTCTTAGAGCCGTCCTTCGCAGACGCGTCGGAACCGCTTTCCTTGGAATCATTCGCCTGCACGGATTCGGCCTTGGAATCTGCATCGGTTTGGTGGCCGATGCCATAATAGGCACCGCCGCCGATGAGCGCGACGAGAGCAAGGCCGCAGATGGCGGCAATGACCTTCCGGTTATGCGGCTTCTTCTCGCTTTCCGGGTTCGCGTGCATGTTGTTCCCATCCGCAGGTGATTCGGTGGAATCTCCGTCGTTCATCTCGATATCGTTCTCTTTATCGTCCTTCATGGGTGTATCCCCCTTTCAAATTAAAAGGAAGGCAGGGTGCCGAAGAGCTGGCACCCTGCCGGTTTCAGGCGTTACGGGCACTAGGCTTCGGTGTTATCCTCTGCGCTCTCGTCCGCATCGCCCTTGGTGGTCTTGCGGCTCTTGATGCCGTAAGCGGTCGCGCAGCCTGCGGCAATCAGGAGGATGCCGATGGCGATGGCGATGTTCGTCATGTCAACGCCGGTCTTTCCGTAGGTGGAGCCTGCCGGGGTCGAGGTGACGGTCACGGACTGTCCCTCGTCGTTGATATCCTTATGCTCCGCCACGGTAACGTCCGTGGTCTTGCCGTCGATATCGCTCTGTTTGGTCAGCTCCTCGAAGACAACCAGTGTATGACCGTCGAGGGAGGTTGCATCGAACTCGCCGAGGTTGATGGAGACCGTGCCGCTCTCACTGTTCGGCGTGAACTTGAGTTCGGCGGTCACGCCCTTGTCGGCAACCTTCAAAGGTTCGCCGGTCTTCTTATCCATGAGCGTGGCATGGAGCGTGTACTCCTTGCCGGGAATAAGACCCTCGTACTTCACCTCGTCAGTGATGACGGCATCCTTGCCAGCCATCAGTTCATGGTCACCGTCGGACTTGTCAGTCGCAGTGGTGCCGATGGTACTCGGGGCGAGTTTTACCGTCTGTCCCTCGTTGTCCTTATCGCATTCGCTCGCGACGATGGAAACGGGAGTCTCATCGGAAGCGTTCTCGATGCTGCCCTTGAACATGACCTCAAAGACCACGAGGTTCTTGGTCTCGCCGGACAGGCGGTCGATAACGTCGTTGGAGTTGAAGGTGTAGTCCATGTCGATGGAACCGGACTCCTTCTCAGGGGTGAACTCCGCCGTCTTGTAGACAAGGCAGGAGAGGAGGTCTTTGTTCTCCTCGGCATATGCCTTGACCTTGGCGAGGTCAATGGAAGCGGTCGGGAGCTTCTTTGCGTTCGACCAGTCGATACCGTTATCAGTGACCTCGACCTCATCGGCCTTGTAGGTCTCCTCGATATTACGGACGTAGCTTGTGCCGCCGTCTGCGGTGGCGCTGCCGCTACCCTCCAGACCGGTGAGCTTCCAAGTGCCATCTTCCTGCTCGGTGAGAGTCTGGGTGTCGGTCTTGACAGTCCAAGTGCCGTCCTCGTTCTCGGTGCGCTCGGAAGCATCATAGGTGTAGGAACCGTCCGCGTTCTTCACGATGGCGGCACCGTTGCCCCAGTCCTTGTCCTTAACCTTGATGGAGTAGGTGTTCGACTGGAAGCCAAGCACGTTCATCAGGCCGGAGGTGAACTTGATGAGGTCATCCTCGGTATACTTCTTCGCGCCTTCGCCGGTCAGTACGGGAAGACCGGTCTTTGCATCCATCAGGATACCGGCCATGGTGTAAGCCTTGCCGGTGAGCACATGGTCGTACTCCACCTTGTCGGTGACGGTGGACTCGGCATCGGCGATGACGGTCTTGTCACCATCGAGCTTGTCCGTGGCTGTGGTACCAATCTCGGAGGTGTGCATGGTGACCGTCTGGTCTTCATCCTCGATATCGCTATGGGAAGCAATCTCCTTGTCCTTGTAGGACAGGGACTCGAAAGCGACCACCGGTGTGTTGTCCTTCAGAAGCGACCCATCGAAAGTGAAGGTTACATCGACGGTGCCGTAGGTGTCATCGGGAACGAACTCGGTCTCGGCGGTGACGGGGTTGCCGTCGGCATCGAGGAGCTGCTTCTTGGAGACCTTGCCGTCCTTGTCGGTGACCTTCTCGTAGAGGGTGCCGGAAACCTTGTAGGTCTTGCCGGGAGTGACGTTCTTGTACTTCACGGTATCGACGATAGTAACATCGCCCTCACCGATAAGGTTCTTGTCCGCATCCAAGCCGTCCACGGCAGTGGTGGAAAGCGTGGGCTTCGTGATGGTGACGGTCTGGGACTTGTCCTCGATATCGGCATGGCTCGCGAGTTCCTTGCCGTTCAGGGACAGGGACTCGAAAGCGACCACCTTGTCCTTGGCCTTGAGGTCAGACGCGTCGAAGGTGAAGGTAACGTCCACATCACCGAAAGCGGTTTCGGGAATGAACTCGGTCTCGGCTGTGACAGGGTTGCCGTCGGCATCGAGGAGCTGCTTCTTGGAGACCTTGCCGTCCTTGTCGGTGACCTTCTCGTAGAGGGTGCCGGAAACCTTGTAGGTCTTGCCGGGAGTCACGTTCATGTAATGGACGGTATCGACGATGGTGGCATTATCCTCGCCGATGAGGTTCTTATCACCATCAAGGGCATCCGTTGCGGTAGTGGAGAGCTTGGGCTTCGTGATGATGACAGTCTGGCCGGAATCATTCACGTCGGCATGGGAAGCAATCTCCTTGTCGTTGTGGGATAGGGACTCGAAGGCAACGAGAGAGGTACCTTCCTTGAGCGAACTGCCATCGAAGTAGAAGGTCACATCGACGTTTCCGTAGGAGTCCTCTGCGGTGAAGTTTGCTTCCGCAGTGACGGGGGTACCGTTCTTGTCTTTGAATACCTTCTTCGTGACCTTTCCGTTCTTGTCAAGAACCTTCTCATAGAGGGTACCGGTGACCTTGTAGGTCTTACCGGGGGTCACGTTGTTGTAGTGGACAGTATCGCGGACAGCGACATTTTCCTCACCCGTGACCGTCTTGTCACCGTCGGCAGCATCGACGGCGGTGGTGCCGATAACGGGAGCCTTCACGGTAACGGTCTGGTCAATGTCGTTGATATCCTTGTGGTCGGCAATCTCGATACCGTTCGTGGCAACAGTCTCGAAGGCGACGAGCTTGGTGCCGGTCTTGATGCCGCTGGCATCGAAGGTGAAGGTCACGGTCGTGGTACCGCTTTCGGCTTCCGCCGTGAACTCCGCAGTCGCGGTGACGGGGGTGCCGTCGGCATCCATGAAAGCCTTCTTGGTGGACTTGTCCATAAGGGTTCCCGTGAGCGTGTAGGTCTGCCCGGCGGTAAGCCCGGTGTAACGGACATAATCGGTAACGGTAACATCATCCTCAGCGGTGACGGACTTGCTATTGTCCGCATCGCCCACGGCGCTTGTCGAGAGCTTCGGCGTGAGCACGGTCACCTGCTGGGAAACGTCGGATTTATCCCTATGCTCGGCGAGCTTCGCACCCTTTGCATCGGTAAGCGTCTCATAGACCACGAGGGTCTTCCCCTTGAGGTCGTAGGAATCGAAAGCGTAGTCAAGCGTGACGGAACCTGCGGAGTCCTCAGCCGTGAAGGTCTTCTCGGCAGTGATAGCCTGACCGTTAACCGTGACGGCATCGCCGGTAGCGGCATCATGCAGCTCACCGATGACGGTGTAGGTCTTACCCGCGACGAGATGGCTGTACTCTACCTTGTCGGAAATCTTGACGGTGCCGACCCCAACGTAATGGTCGCTATCAGAAGCGTCGTAGGCGGTGGTGTGGATTTCCGGCTCCGGGTCATCGAAGGTGCCGAGGTCGATGGTCTTGGCATCACGGGTCACAGTAACAGTCGTGTTGATGAGCGCATAGCCCTCATTAGCGGAGCAGCGAAGCTCTTCGACGGAATAGGTGTCAAAGGGCAGGGCACCGAGCTTGTTGTCCGCCTTGACGGCATCGGAGGTGGAAGTGGTGCCGTTCCCATCGAGCACGCTGTTGTTGCCGAACCAGAAACCGGCGTTAGCATCGAGCTTCGTGCTGTCGATGGTGTCGCTTGCGGTCAGCGCCCAATCGTTCGCGTTGGTGTTCGAGTCATGCGCGTTCCAAGAGGACGCGGAGCTGAAATAGCCGTTCTCGTCGGTCACGGCGATATGGGACTCACCGGTGGTGAGAGAGGTCACCTTGAAGGGCACACCGGCTAGGTGCGCGGAACCGTTATCGGCCTTTTTCGTGAACTCGATATCGGAGCGGTAGACCTGCTCGGCAACCTTCGGGACGTTGTAAGTACGAACGGCATTTGTGGTCGGATTCTCCTGAATCTTCTGGAAAGACACATCGTCAGACTTCACATAGCCTGCGGGTGCCTTGGTCTCACGAATGACGACAGTACCGCGAGGAATACAGATATTATTCTGCCCATTGTAGAAGAAGGCATCGCCTGAGACGAAGTGCTCGGTGTCGAAATAGGAGAATCCATCAGCGTCCGTCTTGAATGTCCAAGAGCGGGTCGACTCGATATCGGCCTTCTTGAGGTCATCGTAGCTCTTGTAGTCAAGGGTGGCATAGTAATCGACGGTGAACTCGGCACCTGCAAGGGTGGCGGAACCCTGCGGGAGGTTGCCCGCGTCGTTATAGGTCTTCTGGCCGTCGTATTTACCAAGGAGCATAGCAATAGGGTCATTTGCAGGATTGTCGCTGACCGAGAGCTTCACAGGCGAGGACTCCCGATTCGCTCCGGAAACATCTGCGGTGTAAACCTGCGAATCGGTGAAATATCCCTTGGGAGCCTTGGTCTCCTTCACATAGTAGCGTCCGGGATTGAGCGAGACGGTGTTCGCGTTCCCGCTTGCGTTCGTCGTAAGGGTCGCTACCTTGTTCGAGCAGTTGGAGTCAGTGTAGACCCCATATTCGGCACCTGCGAGGGAGTAGCAGTCATTGGTGTCGGTAAGGGTCTTATTTGAGGAGTCCTTATGCAGCGTCAGATATCCCTTGTGCAACGTTTTGATGACTCGGTAGTAGCGAACGGGATACTTGGGCGTGATTTTGGAAATCACGTTGCCGCCTGCGGAGTTCGGGAAATAGCCCTTTACAATTCCGTCCGCGTGGCTGGAAGAGTGCCAGTAAAGGTCTTCCGAGCTGCTGCTACCCCAGAAGAAGCCGATATGGCAGTCTGAATTGCTATGATTCCAGTCCACCGGCTCCATGTAGATGATATCGCCCTTCTCAAGGATGCCGGACGCGAGCATCTGCTCTTTGGAGCTGAACGTGTAGCTGACGGCATTGTTGTCGCGACAATACTCATCCCATTTGGAGGCGTTCGCTTCGTTGCCCCTGTTGTAGCCGTCCTGGGCGGTATAGTTTCCGATGATGGATGTGTTCGCTCCGCAGGCACGGAGGACGGCAACCACAAAACCGGCGCAGTTCATATAGGCACCGCTACCATACTCACCCTTCGGTTTCCAGCAGTCCCAAGTGTTGATTGCACCGCTCTCGCCATGAGGTCCTTTGTTGCCGTAAGGTGTGGTGAGGTAATACTCGTCGTTCTCGTGCTGGGAGAGCACGGACTCGACCGTCTTGGTGGCACCGAGTGCTTGGTCGATGGTCTGACCGGCAGCATAGGTGCTAACACCCGATTTCTGCGCGGCGTAGGCAAGCCCCGCAGGGCACGCCGATTGGAAGATGAGCACTGCGGTCATGACCGCAGTGAGCACCTTAGATTTCTTGATTCGTCCGAGAATCTTCATGTGTTCTTTCTCCTTCCTTTGTTTGCGTGGTTTTTTGTAGCTTCGTTGGTGGTTCGTTTGAACTGCGTTTCTCGTTGCGTTCTATCTCTAACCGAAGTCATATCTGCCGATAGCCCCGGTATTGTTTTCCTCGTTTTGCCCTTCCCCATCATCGTCTGCGAAGCCCTCGTCCTGAGAGATTTCTGCATCGCGGATGCGCTCGATGGCGGATTCGGTGTAGCCCATGATGCGGGCAATCTCATCATCCGAGTATGTCGGGTGCGCATGTTTCAAGTAGTCGAACACGGCGATGGCGCGACGGTTGATGGATTGCACTGTGGCATCGGAGTAACACAGCTGCTCCATGGCGAAGAACCGCTCGCCGTTTATCAGCTCATCGCCCTCCCGCCACAGGAGCTTTTCGCCGTCCTTCTTGAGCCAGACTACATCGTCCAGCTCATCTGGCGAGACGAGGAGCATGGCGCTCCCGACCTGACGGGTGGCGGCGGGAACCTTGGTGCCCTCAAGGGTCACCTGTCCGCCTGCGTGCTGCGGATTTCCGTCATACCAGTGCTCTGCGAGAATGATGCCGTTTTCCTCAAGGGCACCGAGGTAGAGGTTCCAGTCGGTAAGGATGTTCGTTCCCTTCGCGCGGAACGGCTCGGAGTTCGTCTGGGCGGATGAGTCGAACTTCTCGTAGCGGAAGGACTTGTAGAGCACCTCGATTACCATGAACTGTCACCTCTTTCCTCTGTACTACTGGGCGATATCCTACCCGGTTCGCGACTTGGTGGACTTGGCGGGGTCATCGCCTGCGAGCGCGTCCTTCCCGGTCTCCATGTCGCGTGCTTCCCCCGCAAGGCTCACGCCGTCCTTGGCGGCGGCACGCTCTGCGGCTTTTCCGGCCTTATAGGCATCCTGCGCCACCTTGAGTGCGTGGGTGAGGTCGGTGGCCTTCACCTCGTAGCGCTGATACGGGTGCTCGGCATCGTCCTTCTTCCCCGTCCAGATGGGCACCGGCTCGTCCTTCTTGAACGAGACCGTGGCGCGTCCCTTCTCAAGCATGTCCTTCTTCATGTAGTCGGAGAGGAACACATCGGTTGAGAAGCCGCTCACGTCGATGCCGTTCACCTTCGTCCCCTTGGGGAAGGAAACGAAGCACTTCTCGAAGGTGCGCCCGTCGCTTGTCTGAATGTCGTGGGGCGTGAGGAAGGCGGCGGGCATGTTGATTTTGGCGTAGTTGTCTGCCTTGGGAGCCTGCTCTGGCTCCGGTGTCTTCTTGGGCATGTTTTTTCATCCTTTCTGTCTGTGCGGAACTGGTAGTCCCGCGCGATGTGTATACGGTATCCGATTTTAGCACAATGGTGTGTTTTGGCTGCTTGGGATAGCTGTCGGCGAACGGATGCAAGTCCGGTTCGAGTGAAAGCGGCTCATGCCTATCGCACCCCCTTCACATGGTTCGTGGGTTGTTCCGCGCGGGTCGTATCGCAGGTTTCGAGCACGGCACTTCCAGAAGCGCAGTCATGGGATTCGGCGTTCAGGTCGTAACCGCTTTCCAAGGCATCCGTGAACTCGCTGCCGTATACGTTTTCGAGTGCCGCGTGGCACGCGCCCCGCATCTCGGCAAGGCTGCTGTGGTCTGCCGATGCGAACTCGTTTAAGTCGCGCATGTTGCCCATGACTTCGGTATCGAAGGTGAAGGCCGGGTAGGAGCAGAATCCCGAACGCATGAACTGGCCGGTGAAGGCTCCGAGCTGGGAGATTTTCGAGAGCATCGCTTCTCCCATGTTATTGGTGTCGAGGAAAACGGTCGCGTCCTGTTGCAACGGGGAACCGAAGTTCACGGTGACACTGCTCCAAGGCTGTCCGAACGATTCGTCGGTCGGGTCGGAGAGATAGGCGGTCACTGCAAGGTTTCCGTCCGCATAGGACTCCTGTACAAGCTCGACCTGCTGGGTGTATCCGAAGGCATCGAAGGAGAACTCGATGCCCGATTTCTCACTGTCGTTTTCTCGCAGGTTCCCGGAAAGCATGTCCGGGGAGAGCGGTATGGCAGGGCGGTCTGGTGCGGATGTGGTCGTATCGTAGGGCACTTCCGGGGTCTGGGCTTCTGGCGCGTGGGGCATGGAAGCCTGCCCGAAATCCATGTTCCGAATATCCTCGGGAAGCATATCCGGTGATAGGAGTGTTGCCATGTCATTCCTTCCTTTCTGCCGCTACCTGCGGCCTTTCTTCGTGGGTTTTCTCGGTGTGAAAATGGGTTCTACCGACCCGTCCTTTTGAAGAACGACTTTGCAGTCAAAGGTCTTCCCGGCCTTGGACTTGCAGCCCCTTAGCGAGACCGCCTTCCCGTCAAGAAGGGATGCGGCCTGCTTCTCGGTGAACTTCTTGGTGCAGAAGCCGAACAGCTTGAACCCGCAGCCCGCGACCTCCTTCCAAGTGCCGTCCTCCTGCTTCTCGTTCTTGATGGAGGAGCAGGCGTAGATGGAGCCGGTCTTTATAACGTCCTTGCCGCACCTCGGACACTTGCCCACTACGGTCTTTCCGGCACCTGCGATGGATGCGCCCACGTAGGCGGTCTCGCGGTGGTGATTGAAGACCTCGATGACGGAATCTTGCAGGGCGTTCACGTCCGCCTTGCCGTCTGCGATATCCTGTTGGATGAGCCACCATCTTGCGGTCACGTCTGCACCGCGAATCTCCGGCGGGAGGAGTGCGTAGAACGCCTTGGCCTTATCGGTTGCTCGAACCTTTCCCTTTCGTTCCTCAAGGTAGCCACGGGTTTTCAGACCCTCGATGATGGAAGAGCGGGTGGCCGTCGTTCCGATACCGCCGTGTTCGCCCTTCTTGCCGTCATCCTTACGCTTAAGGATTTCCCGGATTTCCGGGTCTTTGACGTACTTCGCGATGGATGCCATGTCTGTGATGAGGGTGCCCTCCGTATAGGGTGCGGGCGGGGTGGTCTCCCCTTCCGTGATTGAGCAGGAGATACCGGCAAGGGTGTGGCTTCCTGCGGGAACCCATGGGTTCCCCGTATCGGAATCCTCTCTGACACGGCTGTTCGAGACGTTCGGGAAGACAGCCGTGAACCCCGCGTCCGAAAGGCGCTTCGCTGTGAGCTTAAGCGTTCCGCCGTCCACGCTTACCGTGCTCTCGCTCACGTCGTACACGGCGGGAGGAAGAAATTGCACCGCATAGCGCTCACAGATGGCGGTGTAGACCTTGGCTTCGTCCGGTTCCATCGCGGACACGGGCGCATCCGCTTCCTGCGGGATGATGCCATGGTGGGCGGTCACGTTCCCATCGTTGAACGCCTTGGAGTGGAGCCGGTAATCCAAAGGCCAGCGCACGCCGAGGTTCTTCATCGCCTGCGCAAGGACTGCCGGTGCCTGCTCTCGGTGCTCTTCCTTGAGGTATTGGGAATCGGAGCGGTTGTAGGTGATGGCTTTGTACTTATCACGCAAATCCTGCGTGATTTGCTGAGTCTGCGCGGCAGTGAAGCCGAAGCGCTCGCTCATGTCGGAAAGCAGCACGGTCAAGTTGTAGGGAAGCGGCGGGTTCTCCTGCTTTTTCGATACGGTCGTTTCAAAGTGCAGGTCGCGTCCGTCGAGCTTTTCCTTAAGGGCTTCCAGCGTATGCCGCTCGAACAGATGCTTCTCACCGGCAAGCAGCTCCTTTCCCGGCAGATACTTGAAGGTGAGTTCTCCGGCATCCGAATCACCGCTTGCAAACAGCTCGTAGAACTTTCGGGTGACGTGGTGGGCGATGGCTTCGTCGCGTTTCACCACAAGCCCCAGCGTCGGTGTCTGCACGCGTCCGACGGTGAACAGGCCGTCGAGACGCTTGGTGGCGAGTCTCGTCTCGTTCACGCCGAAGCACATATCCGCCATCTGTCGGGCATAGGCGGCGTTCCCGGCACCCCGGCAGGAGTCGTTGGGCACGAGCTTGTCGAACGCCCTCACGATGTTCTTCTCGATGTTGTCGTTCACGTAGACGCGCTCGACCTTACCGGCGTAGCCGAGGTAATCCAAAAGCTCGTCCACGATAAGCTGCCCCTCATCGTCCGGGTCACCGGCGGCGATGACGGAATCGCAAGTTTCGAGGAGTCCCGCAATCTGGTCGATGAGGGGCTTCTTGCTCTCTCCGGTCTTCTTATCGACCGCCGGTTCCTTCGGCCAGTCGTGAACCTCGATAGGGAGTACATCAAGGCTCCAAGGCATTCCCCATTTTGGGTCGATGGCATCCGGTTCTACCAGTTCCAAAAGGTGGCCGGCGCAGGCACAGACCGTGTAGCCGTTTCCCGAGATGGGAAGGCGGGCGCTTTCGGACACCTCTTTTCCCGTGATGGCGCGGGCGATATCGCGGGCGAGCATCGGCTTTTCCGCGATGACTAATTTGCTCATATGGTTTCCTTCCTTTCTGGTTTACAAGTCTTCCGGGGCAGAAAAAACGGGGATATCGTCATCATCGAACTCATAGTCGAAGGTATCGTTTGAAACTTCATGGGTATAGGCTGGCGCTTCGGCTTCGCGTAGGTACTTAAAGTCGATGAGACGGGAGGTCAGGCTCGCTTTGAGGGAGATGCGACGGATGGCCGGAAGATGATTTACCGAGTCCCAACAGAGCAGGGCGAAGTCCTCGTCGGCGGAAAGTCCCCCGCAATCGGCGGGCTTCACGCTGTCGGAGTTGCGCTTGAACTTACTGGGCACCCAAAGATACTGATGGTATTCCGCTACATACCTGTATGTTTTCCCTTTTTCAATTTGGACGAAAATGAGGTCGAGGGCGGACTTGAAGTCCTCGTCGTTTTCACGCGCATCTGCAATGGAGAGGAGTGCGGCTAGGCTTTTCAAAGAGAGGTCTTTGCGCGGAAACCATTCCACGAGAAGCCCGACGAGCGCCATGAGATAGTTGCGTTCCGTACGGTCGGCAATCGCAAGCTCTGGCGAAAGCTCATCCGTGATGCGCAGAAAATCGCGGCACCATTCGGCAACATCCTTGTTGGTTCTAAGCTCTTCGATGGGCTTCATGCTAGGAACGACCTTTCTGTTCGAGGATTCCAGCGTTTTCTCTTTTTTCTTCTTGAAGAACATGATTTGAAATCTCCTGACCCGTATCTATCCAAGGCACTTCGGGCGTTGCAGAATCCTGTCAATATCGAGACCGGAGCAATTTCCCGCAAGCGGAAGCCCGGATAGGTCTTCGAGCGCTTCGATTTTCCTGCCGCTTACGAACACGAAGGCATCCATATCCCGTAACAGGGCGAAGTAACGGATGAAGTTTTGCCTGCTGTAGACGCTCAAAACCATATTCGTCTCAACTTCGCGCCCTCCGTAGTTTCCCGTGCCGTCCGGCTTGATGCCCGCGATGAGCGGGGTGTCGTAGGCATCGGTCGCGAGAAGGATGGCAAGCAGAACATCGTCCCTGGTCGGGCTGTTGGCGAGAACCACCGGGGAAGCAAGAAGCTCGGGAAAACGCTTTACCTGTTCGATGGAGAAGCCGTGCCGGTGGGGGTTGTAATCGGATTTCGGTGTGAGAGCCTGAAAGAGATGCTTCTGCGTGTAGAGCATGGGGCGCTGCTCGAACCCGGTCTTCAAGAATATCTCCGGCGTGTCGCAGACTTTCAGGGCATCGTAGGGGCTGTATACGCCGCAGGCGGCAAGGTCAACTTCGTGTCCGAACCGCAGGTACTCGCTGCATCTGTTTACATAGGCTTCTTGTGCTTTTACATTTCCGTTCCCATCCTTAAGGCGGGCGATGCCGCACGTGTCGAGATAGGTTAGGCGTTCATTATCCGGCATTGCCACGGAGTTCTCGTACTCGCAGATGGTCGTGATAATCTCGGAGCCTTTTTCTGCTTTCATCATTCGCACCTCCCGTTCTTTTTCGCATTTGTGGAGATGCCGCTCCCATACGGGATGCGGCATCCTGTCTTTCAATTTTTTGTCACTTTGGGTTCTATTCGATGTTCTGGTCATCCTTTCCGGGCGCATCCATTGCAGGCGCATCCGCCGCGAGCGCGTTCCTGCCGGAGGTGCAGTCGTGAATCTCCACGGAAATGTCGTAGCCGCCCGGAGTGATACCGTGCCGGATATCATCGACAGCCTTCGCCCCGCTTCCGGGTTTACTGATAACGGTGAAGTAACCTTCCACGCGGGCAGTCTCCCCATTCGTGAGCGACCGGCTCTCCCCCGTCTCCGGGTCGAAGCCCACGGCTACGATATCGCCGTTCAGGACGGTGTAGAAGTCCCCCATCTTCACGACCTTCGAGTAATCGAACTGGGAGAGATACCCGGCTTTTGCCATCTCCTCGGTGGCGAAGATGGCACGGTTTGGCGGGCAGGTGAACAGACACTCCTTGTTCACGTAAAGGGGAACCTCCTCGCCGAAAGCGATATCGAAAGTCTCGATATTTCCACCCACCAGTGCTTGCAGCGATTTCAAGGTGGAGCCGTTTTTATCCGGCAGAAGGGTCACCTCGCGCGGAGGTTCGCCGGTGGCGATGAGCATGGCACGGATACCCTGCTCTTCGGGAGTACCCAGTGCGTCTTCGGGAAGCGGTGCGCCGCCCTCATTCTGGATAAAGGCGGAAAGCTCCACGCGGGCGCGGTTCATCGTCGAAAAATGGTTTGCGACCTCGTAGCGGCTTTCCAGCTGCTCCCGGAGCAGGACTTTCAGGAGAGGAATCCGATATTCGTCACCGGCTGTCTCCTTGAAATCACCGATGGGGTCGTAGTCCGGGTTGCCCCAATCGGAGCGGAATCCGCCATCTTGCAGCACGCGGCGCACGTACTCCTCCGGTTGCTCATCGAAATTCAGATATCCGGTGAGGGTTGCCCAAGTATCCCCCTCCGGCCAAGCGAAGGCATAGGTGAAGGACTCCTTATCCGTCTGTTTGACGAAACCTGCGCCCGAGCCTTCCCTGCCGAACAGGGAACCTATCTCCTTGAAATTATCAGTCATCTATTTCACCTCCTTGTCCGGGTCAACTTCCGGTTCATCCTTGGTCTCCGTCTGGGTGTCGATTTCCTTCCGTGCAGAAGCCATTTCATGTGCTTCCTCGCCGCATCCATATTCCTCATCGCCAAGGGTGCAATCATCGAAGAAGTCCTTTGGCAAGTTCGCACCCATGACCATGTTCATCATGTTCAAGGCGGAGTCGGAGTTGGGGCACTGTATCCATGGGTAATCGTCCTTCTGTACGCGCCCGCGCAGTAAAAGCTCGCCGAGGGCTTGCTGCCATGGGGTGATATCGACTTCCCTGTTGTACAGCCGGAAATCGGTTATGGTCTTGCTGCCAAAGCAGGAAATCATGTCCGCGATATCGGAAAGCGGCACCTCGTCAAGGTCGATGGACTCGCAGGCCACCTTCCAAGCGCCGGTGGCATGTCCGGTCTCCGGGTCGCGGACTGGAAATGCGGTAGCCAGACTGACGATGGCACCAAAAAGTCCATTGGTTTTTTCCTCTTTGAGAAAGCGAAGTTGTCTTGAATCTCCGTAAAGTTGTTGTCGAGATATTCATCTTCCAAACGGCTCCAATCGCCGAACCATTTGGGATTCGATATGTTGTTAAACATCTATTCCATCTCCTTGTTCTGATTGATTTTCGGGGTGCCATCAAGTCCCGCCCGCTCCGCAAGCGCTTCCTTGCCGGATGCCATGTCACGGGATTCGGACTTGACACCGGTTTCGGTAACTTGTGCCTTCTCGGGTTCCGCCTGTGCCAGCAGATGCTCCTTCATGGATTCCAGAGCCGAAAGCGGGGTGCCGTCCTTGGCTTCCGCGAGCAGGTAGCGCATCTGCTGGGAGGTAAGGGCTGGGGTGTGCATAAGGATTGTGGAGACCTTTGCCATAGTGGTATCGGAAAACTCTGCCGCCGTTGCATCGAAGACGGCCATGAGCTGTTGCGCGTTCATGTCCGCGCACGCCTGCATGGTCATCATGAGAAGTGGTGTGTTATACCCGCACCGGTTCACGGCATAGGCACAGGCGCTCATCTGCTCTACGGAAAGGGAAGCCGGGAACAGCCCTGCAAAGTCCGCATCGCTCAGGTCTGCAACCGGGGTCTGCCCGCGCATGGCGGTAAGAAGCGCGATTTGCTGCTCCGGTCTGTAGTCCGGGTTCATGATACGCGCCACCTGCGCCTTGGTTATGGAGTTCTCCCCAGTGTAGGGGTCATGACATGCGTTTTCCATGGCGGCAGCAATGACCTCCATGCTCTCAGGGGTAAATGCAGGCTTCGCGATGGCGCGGACGGTCTCATAGGGGACATGGCCGCGCAGAAGGATGCCGTTGATGGTGAGCAGTTGGGGGCGGGAGAGACGTTCCACAGGCAAGTCGCTCCCACCGTGCGCCACGACCAGATAGGCGGCTTCCATGCGCCGTGCGTCCATCTGCGGGTTTAGGAAGCGTGCGAAGTCTCCGCCCCTGATGGCGATTTTCGCGATGGCCGTCATCTGGGCTGCGGTGTACTTGGGGGTCGCGAGCGCATCCAGCACGTCTTCTCCCACCGCCGGATTCAGCGCGGCGGCGATGATGGCATTGGCCTGAAAGCCATTATATTCGTGTTCGGTCAGGCGCATCGCATCGGCTTCGGTTAGGCCACGGTCGATGGCCTGTTCGTACTGAACGAGCTGCTTGTCGGTAACGGTTTCCGGGTCGAGCGTTGTTCCAACCGGTGCCATAGGCATTCCTCCTTTCTTATGAAGCAGTTCCGCTACAGGGACGTATCCGCCTGTTCCGAGCGCGTCGGGGCATCCTTCGTCCCCGATTGGTCATCGAGCGCGGTGCGAGCGGCCTTCGCATCGTGGGCTTCGGATGCGAGGGATGCGTCAGGCTCTTCCTGCTCGGCAGATACAGGCTTCTCGGCTGCACGCATGGCTTCGGCAGGGGAAGCCCCGTCCATCAGCGCGAGGTCTACCGAACGCAGCTGTGCAAGGTCAAGCTCCGTCACGGGGAGGTCTTTGCCGCCGTGGAACAGCACGGAAACAGCCGCCTTAAGTGTCTGCTCGTCCATATTGCGAAAATCGAGGGGGTTCTTGCCGACAGAAGCGATATCCAGAAGACCGCGCATCTTACCGGACGAAAGGGTCTTGTCGGCTATCGTCTCAAGCGTCTCGGGCGAGACGTGCGGGCTGCGGGCGGCTTCCATGAGGATATCCGCCTGCCTGTGAGAAAAATCATGCTTAGCAATCTGCGTAGCGATGGGAAGCGGCACATGGCTCTCCATCGCTTCCGCGTAACGGGGGTAGTCTACGTTTTCAGGCACCGTCGCAACGCTCTCCGGCACCGCTTCATAGGAGACGATATTTCCGTCGATGCAATAGCCGAGGTCGATGGAAAGATAGCTGTCAGCTTCCTTGGTCTCGGGGGAAAGCTCGCTCTCCTTAACGAGTCCCATGATGCGGTACACGTCCTCGGGGGTCGCACCGGAATCGAGAAGTTCGTGGAGGGTGTTCTCGATAACACCGGAAACATCCTCCATCTCCGGGTCGGACGTGCGCTCACCGAGCGCGAAGCAGGGGCGGGCGAAGTTGGTATTCAGGGTATCGACGGTATAGACCCTGAGCGCATACTCCCCCGGAGCGTACCAATAGTCCTCATCGTTGGAGTAGGCGAGCAGGAGGGAGAGGTCAACGGGAATCTGCTTCTGCCCAATCCAGAAGTCGTTATCTGGCATGGCAATCATCCTTTCTGTGTTTCTAGTTGTGCGGTTTGCTGGTTTTCTGTGGTTCTATCTAACGGGAGAGGTCGGGCTTTGCGACCAGATGCTCGCGGGAAGGTGCGGCAGATGCGCCTGCAAGCTGTTTGGAAGCTGCCATCATGTCCTTGGCTTCCCCGGAGAGGGAGATGCCGCCACCGCCCTTTCCACCGATGCCCGCACCCTTTGTCACGACGGCCTGAACGACCTCTTTTGCGGCCTGTTTGGCGGTATTCACAAGGCCGCTTCCCGTGCTGTCACCGAAATCTTCTGCCATGTTCATTTCTCCTTTCTTGCCAAAAACGCCTAAAGGGCGTTTTCGTTGCTGTCTCTCGACTCATTCAGTTTCCGAATCATATTGAGGGCGGCTTTCCTGTTCTCCGGGAGAGCGAAGCGCGATAGGGCGGCTTCTCTCGCTTCCCCCGAAAGGGAATAGCCGCCATCGTCCGCACCGGGCAGGATGCCGAAGACCTCCTTGCAGGTCTCCTTGAGGAAAGCATTCACCTTCGCAAGGTCATCGCTCTCAAGCCAGTCGGTCGCGGCTTGTGTGCTGAGTGGATAAGCGAATCCATATGCTTCAAGGCCGTCGAGGTCGGCACCGACCATTCCGTTCCAAGGGTAGCCGAGCAGGGTGTTCATGTGGAAACTGGCTACGAACTGCCCGTTATCCTCGGTATCGTAGAACTCGACCATCGTGTCACCGCAGGGGGGATTTTCATTCTCGCTTTTTGGTAAGCCGCCATCCGCGCGGGGTTCACCGGGATAGACGAGATGCACGCGCCACCTGCCGGTAGTGAACTCGCGTGGGCAGGCATAGTTAAAGTTCTTTGTCTTCTTACGCTTCATGCTAAATGGTATCTCCGTTGTTCTCGATGGAATCGAAACATTCCTGAATCATCTCCGCAACGGATTTCCGGTTCTCGTTCAAACCATTGCGGGAGGTGGCAGCATCCCTTGCTTCCCCCGAAAGGGAATAGCCGTCCTCCCCCCTATCGTCACCGGGAAGGGAGCCGCAGAACTCCATGCAGCTTTTCTTGAGAAAGTCGTTCACCTTAGCAAGGTCATCGCCTTCAACCGTCCAAGCGGGAATACCGCCATCAAGGGAGAACTGGTTCCCGTTCTTGAGCATCGTGTCGAGGGAGACGGCAATAGAATCGTCCTCAAGCAGGTCGGTCATGTAGTAACGAGAGACGAACTGCCCGCCCGGGAAGCGTGCGGCATCCTGCGAGGTATCGTAGAACTCCACAAGGGGGTAGGACGCGCGATGGCATACGACACTACGGAAGCCGGACAGAAACTTAGCCACTGCTTCCGTAGTGTCGTATGCCATAGCGCGTTCCTTTCTATCGGAAGCCGATGCTTGGCTCCCAATAATAACTTATTAAGGGGAAGGGGCGCACCGGTTTCGGCACGCCCCTTCGGTGAGTGGTAGCAGGTTTTCGGTAAGCGTCTACGCGCCGAGGATTTCCTTTGCCCAAGAGCCGGACTTTACAAGCCCCATCATGGTCGTGATGAGAACGGCGATAGTCTTGATGATGACACCGAACGAGTCGAATGTTTCTACGCCCTGTGCGAGACCAAGCATCTCAGCCTTTCCAAGTCCGCCGGAAACCGCGAGGGCGGTCACAAGATGCGGGTAGAGGTAGAGGATGAGAACCATGACCACGCCTGCGAGGGCTGCTGCCGCAAAGTTCTTGAGGTAACCGATTCCGATTTGCTTCGTCTCCTCGAAGCCGAGAAGGGAAATGGGAATCGGAGAGAAGGCGGCATAGACATAGAGCTGAACGGAACGCCCGAGGGCAACGACCATCGAAATGGCATAGAAAACGAGTCCGACCACCCATGAAATGAGTCCGAAAATAAAAAGGAGGAAGCATCCGCCGAACGTAGCGTCGGCTGCATCATCCTTGGTCATCTCGATTCCGGGTTCATACCAGTTTTTCGATTGCAGTTTGTCCGACACGTTACCAACGAGGTCGTTGAAGATGCCGTAGATGGCGGAAACGAGGTCGAGGGCGTTGTCGATGAAGTAGCTGAGGATGCAGTAGGTCACCACGAGGAACACGATATCCTTCACGGCGGGAAGGGTGCTCGTCGCGTCGATGCGCTGGCTAATCTTGATGAGCTGCATCAGCATGAAGAGACCCAGGATGGCATGGGCAACGGGGATGACCCCGGCCTGATAAAAGTCCTTTATCACGCCATACGGCTCGGTTGTTCCGAAAAGCTCGTTGAACGGCCCGGAAATGAACCTCGCATCAAGCGTCTGGTTGATGACACCGAAATAGGTGTTGAAGAGCGTGGCAGCGATTTGGAGAAGACACGTTTTAATCATGTTGGGGATATCAAGGAAGTCCCCGATGACACCCGCGTAGGCCGGATGGGGAATGAGGAGCACGAGTGCGCAGGCGGCGAAGAGCGCGAACGTGCCCATAAGACAAACCTTTCTCCTGCGCAGGGGAACCGTCTTCGTCTCCTCCCGCTGTGTGGCTTGTAAAGTCAGTTGTTCATTCATAGAGATTCCTTTCTGCCTGCATGGCGATGCTCCCCTAGCCCTCGAAGGAGAACTCGCCCGTGGACTGCTCGTAAACGCAGGTGACGGAAACAGAGTTCGAGTCGTTGAGCTTGAAGTCCGTGGTGATGACCCCGTTCTCATAATCGAGGTTCACGACTTTCTGCCATGTAGCTTCGGTGACAGAAGGGTAATGGACGGCGCACCACTTGGAGAGGGCGGTGGTGACGGCCTTCTCATCCCCGCCGAAGAGTTTCGTGACCTCGCTGTTCATGCCCTTCACGGTAATGTTTGCCACCGCTTCGGCACGCTCGTATGCGGTGTTTTTCTGAGCGAACATCGTAGAGCTTGTAAGGGTGGAGATGGTGTTCTCACCGGGGGTCTTGGAATCGGAGTTCACCGCAGCGCCACTGCCGTCCGTGTAGGTCACGATATGGGTGCCGGTATCGGTCTCGAAGACGATGGTGTAGAGATAGCCGCCGTACCCATCGGAGGTCTTTTCCACGCGGGAGATGGCGTAACTATGGACGGTCGGAGTTCCGTTCACCGTTTCCACGTAGGAGTCATCGGCAAACTTGAGGGTGTAGCGCCCCTCGCTTACCGACCAGACGGAAGAGGAGAGGGTGTCGATGAGTTCCTTGGTATCGGTATCGTATCCCTTGATGATTTCCTTCTGGGCATCGGTAAGCTCCACCTTCCCGGTTTCCTCCTTCGTCTTCTTCTCAGCGGCTGTGGTAGTGTCCGTGTTATTTTCTGCGTGCTGCTCCTTTGCGGCTTCCGCGCGGTGATGCGACACGTTGATGGCGCTCATGGCAGAGCCGCAGGTGAACATCAGGAGCAGGCACAGGGCGATGACGGAAAACTTCTTGTGTTCCGCCATCCATGCTTTCAGTTTCTTCATAGCAGGTATCCTTTCTGGTTTCCTAGCGCCAGTCCCATGGATAGCCGCAGACAACCCATCCTCTTCCGTTTTGGGAAACCCAATCGGACAGGGAGATGGTGCGCAGACCGGAGTAAATGCTATCCATGACCTTGCCGTCACCGATATAGATGCCGACGTGCCCGTAAGCGTTACCGGCGGCGGTATTGGAGCCGTATTGGGCGGAGATGAGCATTCCTACCTTTATCTGGGAGAGGTCGGTGGTGGCGCGTTTCTGGCTGTAATTGGCACCGTATCCCTGATTGCCGAGCTGCGTATTGCCGTTGCCGCCGACGGCATGACCGGCTCTTGCATAGACCCTTGTTGTCCATGTGGCGCAAAGGTTGGCTCCCGGCCACGGAGTCTGCGAGCAGGCATTCACGATATCCTTCTGCCACTGGTCGGCGCTCTGGTAGTCCTGCCCGCCACCGGGAATGAGGGTGGTGCCGGAGTACCGATTCTTGAACTCCTCTGCGGTCATGGAATCGAGCTGCGCGACAAGGGGATAGGCTTGGCAGATGGAACGGTACTGGGCGATATAGCTGTCCTGCGACGCGGTGTAGTACCCGCCCTCGCCGAGGGCACGCAGGAAGAGTTCGGAGTTGTTGGTGTCGATGGCCTTCTGGTAATTGGCAACGCGGGTGTAGTTGGATTGTTTATACAGATGCTCGCACCGGTATTTCATGTACGAATCATCGTCTTTGAAGACGGCGAACTCCGCGTAGGTCTTGTAGGCAGAACCGGAAGCACTGTATTCGGTGGTGAGCATTTTAACGGAACCCGTGATGAGTCCGCCGTAGTCATAACCGGCATATTTCACGCCGCCGTAGTTGTGGTACAGCCGCCCGAGGTCGGAACCGGAATCCGAGGTGCCGTTCTCAATCATCATCTGGCCGAGGAGTGCCGAAGCGGGATATCCGTACTGCTCGTGGGCGTTCAGGCACGCGAGCACGAGGTCGTAGGTGACCCATGCAGGCATCCCGTCAAGCGATGCGCTCTTTTGCTCCTCATCGGCTGCACCTCCACCGACAACGGAAATCAGGCCGAAGGCCAAGATGAAGGCAATGATGAGTGGAAAGAATTGGGAGACGGCACCGGCAAGCGATGAAAGCATTCCCTTGATGCCACCGGAAAGAATCGTGAGCGCCTTTTTCTTTCCCGCTTGCGCCGCAGCATTCTCGTAGACGTTCCTATGGAAGTATTTGGAGAACTGCATCCGCTTCTGGGCAGCTTTTTTATCCAGTTTCTCGGTGCGGTATTTCTTTTCCGAGAGGGCACCGAGAGAGTCTTTCTTTTCAAGTGCATCCTTACCGGAACGAAGGTGCTTTCTCGCCTTTCCGGCAAGTTTCGCGCCGGTGTGCGTGGTTGCGACCAAATCGTCCGTGCCTTCCAGCTCGGAGTCTTTGAGAGCGTTGTGGGCAGCTTTTGCGGCTACACCCTTTGCACCACGTTTCAGGCTCTTATTCAGATTATGGCGAGACTGCACCTTTTTCGTGAGGGCATTTTTTCCGGTTAGCTGGCTACGGGATTTTCCGTCAAGGGCATCGGCGGCGGAAGTCTTCTTACGTTTCCTTGCGATGGCATCGAGGGCGGTACTTCCCGCGCCGTGCGTGCCCTTCTTGCCGACGGAATAGAGGTCACCCTTTAAGGCTTTGGCGCTCTTATCTGCCTTTTCCACCAGACCGGTATTGACGGCATCCGTCTTTTCGGTCTTGAGGAGATTGCTCATGGCTTTCTCACGGTCGTTTCTGCCGGTCGTGAAATCCGAAGCCTTCATCTGACGTTCACCGTCCTTTCCGGGGTCTTCTTACTGGGTTGCTAGATAACGGGTTTTGCATCTTTCTTGTCCCCAAGCCCCGTCTTCTTCGTCTCATTGGGGTTCGTGGAGAACAGGTCATAGAGAACGTTGCCGGACGGGAACTTGCCGCGAATCGGCACGCGGGCGTTTCCTGCGATGAGCAGGCCGTCACCCGGCTCTGCGGACTCGTCGATGCATTCCTCCTCCTGCTCGGACAGGTTTAGAAGCTCCGCCCACTTCATGCGGTCGAGCGGGGACTGCTTGAGAAGCATGAGGAAGTCCGCGTTAAGGACGATATTTCGCGCCGCTTCGTTGGCGAGCATCGCCGTGGCGTTCTGACTGATACCTGTCAGCAAAAGTCCGAATTTTCGACCCTCATTCGAGAAGCGGGAGAAGTAGTTAAGTACCGTCGGGTACGCGAACATACTCTGCATCTCCTCGACGTAGAGCCATGTGCGGACGTTTCGCTTTGCATTGAAGTACATGCGGTTACGGACGGCTTCGCAGACGTTGATGAGGGCGAAGACCAGCATGGAATCCGGCAGGTCTTTCAGGTTGAAGTCCACGATGCGGGTGTTGAAATCGACGTTGCTCTGATGGTTGAAGAAGTTCATGGAACCCTTCACGAATCGCTCGTAACGGAGTGCGATGACCTGTGCCTGCTCCTCCGGCTGCTCGTTCGCGGCATCGTAGAAGTCCTGTAAGGTCGGCGGAAGATTGTCTCCGCGCTCTGCGGCCTTCTGGAAGGCAAGCTCGGTGCAGCGCTGTACGAGTGACTGGTCAACCTCAGAGAAGTTCGACCCGGCTTCGGCAGCGGAAGCGCCCGCCTGAGCTAACATCGCGTCCACCTTGAACGCAATCTGCTCGTTTCTCGTCATGTGTTCCACGGATACCGTATCGAAGGGGTTCAGATGGGTTCCGGTACCCACGCCGAAGTGGTAGGTGCTACCGCCGTAGCGTTCGGCGATAGCGGTGTACTCGCCTGCACGGTCGATGACGTAAATCTCGTCCGTCGGATTGGAGAAGATGGTGCCCGTCATCTCGGTCTTGGTAAACATACCCTTACCGGAGCCGGTCTTGCCGCAGACGAAGCCCATCGGCGAGGTGAGCTTCTTGCGGTTGCAGACCACGAGGTTGCGGCTGTGCTTGTTCTGGCCGTAGAAGTTGCCGCCCGCATCGTCAAGCTCCTGCGTGGCAAACGGAACGAGGATGGAAATCTGCGCCGTGGTGAACATGCGGGAGATTTCCACGTGGTTATGGCCGAGCGGGAGGATGGAATTAAGTCCCTGACGCTGGCGATAGTCATAGGTGTCAAGCTCGATGGAGTTCTGACGTGCCGTGGAGATGATGCGAAGTACCTGCGTATCCAGCGCTTCCTTGCTCTCCGCGTAAGTGTAGACAAGCCCCGTGAAGACATAGAGACGCTGGTTCTTGTTCTGCAAGTGGTCGAGCACGTCCTCCGTCTCCTCCTTGGAGTATTTCAGCTCCTGCGGGAGGATGGAGAAGTCATAGCCTTTGTTCACTGCCGAGCGCTGTTCCTCGATGATTTCCTTGTCAATCCATGCGGAACGGGTGCGCACGTAATTGATAGCCTTGGATTTATCCATGGGCTGCACGTACCACGTGATAGCCATGGGGATAGGAAGGTCTGCCATGTCGGCAAGTGCGCGGTCGGAAAGTTCCGAGCCGAACTTCTTCATCACGAGTACCTGTGCGTAGACCCCGTTATCGAGTTTTACGCAGTCGTTATAGTGGCCGTCCGGGCGGAAATCAATCTGCGTCGGTGCGATGCAGTCCTTGGTAGTCTGTAAGCGCTTGGCGGAAATATCGCGCTGGTAATCGAACAGGAACGGCTTATAGGGGTTTAAGAGTGAATGGATGACAGAAAGGCGCTGGGTGCCGTTCATAAGGTGTGCCTTGCTGCCGATGGAGTTTAGGATGCGGGAGGATTCGACCTCGATACGGGAGAGCTGACGCGCTGCATCTTCTGCGGTGTCCGCCGTCACGGAATAGGTGAGGTAGCGGTTCCTGCGGATGTTGCTGACCCCCTCCTTCACCTTATCGTTCAGGATGTTGTTGAACACCTGCGCGTCGTTCCTTGCAGCATCGTTTGCCTGACGCTCCGGGTCGAAGAACTTGCGGTGGCCGACCTCTTCCTTGAGGAGCGGCGTGTTGATGACGCTCATCTGCACGAGCGTATCCGCACCGAACTGGTCGTAAAGGCGGGTGATGGCGGAGAACATGGCTTTCTGCTGCTCATCGCGCACCGAGTGGTAACTGGTGTCATCGAAGGCGATGGAAGAGGAAAACATCCCCTCCTCCACCTCACAGATGCCGTCCTGATACATCTTGTTGTAGCCGATGTAGTTCACCACGTCTTTCGCGGAGTCGCGCTTCTTTCTGGCATCGGCCATCTTATCGGACAGCTCCTTGTCCCTGTCCTTTAACTGGGACTTGATGGAGCTGTAGGTCTTTTTCGCTTCCTTCTCGGCCTTCTTGGCTTCCTTTTTCCTGCGCTTCATCTCGCGCTTGGCGTGCTTCTTCTCCTTTCGGGTCAGCTTTCCGGCACCCTGCGTGACGTGTGCGACCTGAGAGATGGCATCCATGTCGATAGCGCCGGTATCGGAGCGCAGGGGCGCGGTGTTCCCGAACCCGTCACCGGATGCGTGGACGAACGCGTCCACGTCAAATGCGGCGTTAAGAGATGACCCGTCCTGCCCTTGGGGAGTAGGATTCGATGCCGCGAAGGTTTCCCTGCTTTCGGTAGTGTTTTCCATAGATAGTTCCTTTCTGCTTGCTGTTTTCCGACTCAGAGAGAAGTCCCGCAAGACGCATGGACGGCTTGTAGAAGATGCGGTCGTTCGTGAAGTTTGCCTTAAGCCAAAGCGGCGCAAACTGCTCGAAGGGCATCCCGCAGGGCTTCACGAAGCCCACGCACCAAAACGGCAACGAGACGGCGTAGATAAAATAGGTGCAATCGCTGACGTTCAGCCCCAAAACGAAGTAGATGTAAAGCCCGGCAAGTACCGAGACAGAAAGCGCACCAGTGATGGATACCAGGGTGCGCATGGTCATCTTGCCTACGATTTTGGGCTGATACTCGGCGATATCCTTGTGTACTGCTACAGAGAGCATGTTAGATATCGCTCCTTTCTAACCCGCGAGGGCACCCCAGTTGATACCGGTCTTGAAGTACACGGCAGCACCCACGACGATGGCACCGCCGATAATCATGGCGAGGGCACCGGAGAGCTGACCGCCGCCGCCCTGCATACCGTCCTTGATGGTAAGACCAAGGTTCACAAGGCCGAAGACGATGAGGATGCCGCCGAGGGCGGTCACACCATCAGAGAGAAGGTTTTTCACGTTTTCCAGCATGGTTGATTCCTTTCTTTCTTGTTTACTTGTTTTCTAGTAACCGTACAGATGGGCAAAGGCGATACAGGTAAGTCCCGCGACGATGATTGCAACGGCTTTCCGTATCTCCCCGCCCCCGCCGCGAAGAAGTCCCGCGAGGGTCATCCCGAGATAGATGATTCCCACGACGGTGAATGCGCCCGCAGCGGTTCCTATCGCCGGGGCGGCGAGTTTGACGAGTGTTTCCAAGTTCCTTCCTCCATTCGTCCCCTTTCTGCCTTTTTCGCGTGGCATTTCTCTTAATTATAAGTGACTACCGGTTTAGCAATATGCCCAGAAGCCCCTTCCTTGATTTTTTCCATGCTGCCCATTTCCATGCCGTGAACTCCGCACCCATATCCTCATCGGGGGTGTACGGCTCGCAGCCGTTTTTCAGATACCGCTCGAAATCGAAGGAGTTCTTATGCAAACGCTTCCAGTTGCGCTTATCCACGATATAGCGGTATCGCTTATGGGCGTGGGGGTCGTACTTATCATCCATGAGCGGGTTGGTACCGGCGATGAGCAGGATTGCCTTTAGGCGGCTCATCTTGCCGATTTCTGCTGCGTCGATAAGGTCACGACCCTGAATCTGCAAGTTCTTACTGGCGCTTGAGGATTGTCCCGTGGACTCGTTATAAGTCATCTGATGGATGGTCTGCTTGCCAATCATCTCCGCAATCTCCTTGTTGGTGGAGTTGGACTTGCCACCGAGGAAGAGCGTCGAGTCGCAGCAGTCGATGATGGTCTGCGCCTTCTTATCGTATTTGCTTTCCAGCTGGCTCATGGATTGCAGGATGATGGTGATGCCGATGTTACGGGAACGTGTGACCGCGATGGTCTCCTCAATCTGCGGGATGGTGCCGATGTTGGCGAACTCGTCGAAGATGAAATGCACCGGGGTCGGGAGTTTCCCGCCATAATCCGAAAGGGCTTTTCGGCACAGCTGGTCGATGGTCTGCCACATGAGGATGGCGAACAGGAAACTGAGGGTCTTGTCGGTATCGGAGAGGATGCCGAAAATCGCCACCTTCGCATCCGGGTCACCAAGGGTGTCAATCTCCATCTCGTCATAGGTCAAAAGCTCGCGCACGCCGTCCGTCGCGATGGGCGCAAGGCGCACGTTGCAGGAAATGAGGATGGATTTTAAGGTCTTTCCTGCGGCCACCTTGAAGTTCTTGTAGTTCATCAGGGCGAAGTCCTCGTCGGCGGAAAGTCCCCCGCAGTCGGCGGGCTTCACGCCATCGGAGTTGCGCTTGAACTTACTGGGCACCCAAGACCAGCCGTTATCTGCCTGCTTGGTGCCAAAGCTCCTTGAGAGACCGGCATTTCCCGCAGCGTCAGGAGAAGAGCCGTCGTTCTGCTTGTATTTCTTGCCCTCCTCGATTTGGAGGAACATGAGGTCAAGAGCGGACTTGAAGTTCTCATCGTTCTCTCGTGCTTCCGCAAGGGAGAGGAGCGTGAGAAGCGAGGACATGTTGTAGTCTTTTGCCGGGAACCAGTCGCGCAACAAGGCGATGAGCGCCGTGTAGAGCATCTTCTCCGCGTTCTCCCAGAACGGGTCACCGCTCGATTTCCCCTCGGGGTTCGTGTTCATAATGAAGCAGTTCACGAAGGAGAGGATATCGGTATCCGTCTTCACGTACTTTAACGGGTTGTAGTGCATGGACTCATCAAGGTTGATGGTATTGAAGCTCTTGAGCTTATAGCCGTTGTCCGTGAACAGGTATCCGGCATCCTTAAGAAGGGTTCCCTTTGGGTCGGTGACGAAGTAGCTGGTGTTGAGCTGGCAGATGTTCGGGGTCACGTAGTTAAAGGTCTTACCGGAGCCAGAGCCGCCGACCACGAGGACGTTTAGGTTGCGGTCATATTCCGGGTCGAACTTGGGACGGTGCAGGGCAAGGCCGAAGTTCTTGGTGAAGAGAAGGTTGTTGTCTTCGGTCTGCAAGTCCTTGAACTTCTTTCCTTCCTTCAAAGTGCCCCACCTTGCGCTTCCCGACTCCTCACCGGAACGGTAGTTCCCAATGAACGCCAAGTAGCGAAGCCAAATCATCCAGATAATGAGAAAGCAAGCCCCGCCAAACAGCAGGGAGTTACTGGTCATATCGAGGGTGAAGGGCGAGACCCTTATGGTCTCCCACATGGTGAGCATGGCATCGCCCAGATGGTCGAAAATCTGCCCCGGATAGGTGACGAGGGTTTCGGCATAACGGTCACCGAGATAGAAGAAGACCGTGGCGATGACGAGGGTGCCGAGCGCCGAGGTGGCAATCTTCTTATTGATTTCCGGGTTCGCGCTATTTGCCATATGCATCCTCCTTTTCCACTTCTTCCAGCACAAGCAGGAGCGTGGTCACAATACTCGTGCGCGTCTCCCGCGTGGCCGCGTGACGGAATCCTTCATAGCAGGTGAGCGAAAAATCCTCGGACACATCAATACCGTTGGAATCGCGCGGAGTGAGACCGTCGCAACGGGAAAGGGCGGAAGGCTCCCAAAGGGTTGTGATGCCATCTTCCGATTTCACGCGCTTGCACCCGGACTTCATTTCATAGAAAAGGTTGTCGAGGGTGGTATGGGTCTCGTTGTCCTTTGGCAGGGCGGCATCGAGGAGGGAGATGAGGTTCCCAATGGTACGCTGGGAAGGCTCGCACCAGTCCCTTAAATATCCAAGGGCTGCCATCAGAAGAAGTTTTTCCGTCTTCTTAAAGAAGTCCCCATCTGAATCGGAAAGGTTCACGATGGATTCTGCGATGGTCTCGATATCGCTGTCCGACTCCATGGTAAGAAGCGGGGAGCATTTCAGCCTGTCCGGCAATTTGTCTTTGAGTGTCATGGTCTATCTCCTTACAATACGTCTTCGCCGTTAAAGGGCAGGCTCGAACCATGCTCCCGCGTGGTTTCCTGCGCCTTCGTCTCCGTATCCATCTGGTTCTTGGCAGCGGTCATATCGCGTGCTTCCCCCGTGAGGGAATAGGACTCGGAATCATATTGCTGCTCCTCGCGAATGTCGGAGGGGCGAATCTCACTTCCGGTCTGCTCCGCGTCCATGACGGCGGTGCGGGAATCGGTATCTGCACCATCGTGGCTCTCAATGCCGGAGTTCGGGTCGGGCGTGCGCCCGTCGTTATCCATGGAACCGTCGGATGCAACCGGCTCTAGCATCTGTTGTTCGTCACGCATCTGCTCCTGCGTCAGACGCGCATTCTGCATGGCAAGGTCTCCATCCGGGAGGGTGCCAGCGTCCTTCGGGGTATTCTGCTCGAACCAGTTGTGGGTCACATCGAGGTCGTACCGGTTCTTTAACGTCTCCGCAGAGACCGGCCAGTCGCGACCGCGCTCATACGCCGGTACCGAACCGTCCGTATTCAGACTTGCAGGTTCGTAGGCCATGACCTCACCCTTGCTGGTTTCAGTCACGCCGAAGCCCTGCGCGTTCATCTTGCGCTCGAAGTCGGAAAAGTCCGTGCAGTCTTCCCTTGCCTTTTGGGCAGCGTTTCGGATGTTCAGGGTATGAATGGCGGTGTCCTCGGCGCGAAGAGTGGCAACCCTATCGCTGCGGGCAGGTGCATCCTTTCCCGGCACGTCATAGGTCTTTTCCGGGGCATCCGTTTTCACCTGCGTCGCGTGAACCTTGTAGGGGGCACCGACAGAAATCACATCGAAATCCTCATGGGTCTCACGACCAACCATCTCGGTAAGCTCTTTGTGGGAGTAACCGGAGAAGAAAATCGAATCGTCGATATTGAGGTTTTCGGTATCCTGCTCGCTAAAGAGCACATCGTAAGTCTCTTCTGGCGCGTCCTTGTAACGGATGGTGACCGGAATGACCGTTACGTCTTCCGCCGGAAGGTCGGGATAGCCTGTCAGCTCCGTGAGGGAATCCATGGTCTTCTTATCCACGGGTTCCGCGTGATTCAGTGCGTCGGTGATACGCTGCTCATCGAGACGCGCCATCACGTCCTTAAATTGCGGGGCATACCCTGCAACGGTTTCCGTATCTTCGCGTGCGAAGGCAAGGAACCCGTTTCCCTGTTTGTCCGTGTAGGCGGCGGCATAGGTACCATTCTCGCGGCATACCTGCGCATAGTAGGCGGCTTCCTCGGAAGTACCAAAGGGCACGACCACCTGCTCACGAGAGGATTGCTTCTCAGCCATTGCTTTTGCGGCTTCAGGAGTGTTCCCCTCCTTCTTATAATGGCGCTGCCACCAGTCGAAAGCACGTTCCCTGCCACGTCCGAACCGCAAGTAGTTCTCCGTCTGCCTTGTGACGAAGTTTAGGAGGGCGTTTCCCATGTCATCGCCGAAATCCTGAGCCATGTGGCATCATCCTTTCTTTTCCGATTTCCTGCTTTTTGAAGCGGCAAGAATGCCGTCTCCTTGGGGACAGATTATAACGCAGGCTATTTTTCTATCCCTCTGCCCTATACACGAACGTGCAGGTAGAAACTGCCAAATGCACGGATGCCGATGATAGAAAAAGACACCATTTAGCATCAAATGACCCCATTTGCACCTATTTGCGAACGTTGACCCTTTTCTCGTCCGGGTAGAGGGATTCGCCCCTCAACCATCCCGCCCACAAATCTTTCATAAATCCGCAGGCGGATTGACGGAAACATTTGGAACGGAAAAGTTGACCGGCTCCGACTCCCGTGCATTCGCCTTCGCTGCCGCGATGCGCCGGACGCAGGAAAAGCGAGGGGCTTTCCAGCCGGGCACCGCGACCGCTCATTATATGCACGGAGATTGCTGAAATGGGGCGCTGCCCCAAACCCCGGCCACTCCGCGCGAGCCGCAGGATTTTGCCCTTTCGGCGGGGGAAATACAAGTCTTGAATGTTTACCGGCTTTCTTGTAAAATGTATATATAGCAAGATGGTTGATACCTTCTTGTGAGTCGAACAGGAGGTGGTTAACACCGATGAATCAGGAAGAAACGATGCTTTTGCATAAGGAGAGATACAAGGAAACGATTAAGAACCTGACCGTGATGAGCGATATTCTCGCGCGGAACGTATTCAAAGATAAGAATGCCTGCGAGTATGTCCTTAGAATTATTCTGGAAGACAAAGAACTGACCGTCATCGACAATGAGACGCAGATGGATTTCAGAAACATGCACGGCAGGGGTGTCGTGTTGGACTGCGTGGCAAAGGATGGAAGCGGACGCGTCTTCAACGTCGAGATACAGCAGGACGATGAGGGAGCGCACCCGAAACGTGCCAGATACCATCTTGGGATGATGGACTCGAACGTGCTGGATACGGGAAAGAACTTCGATAAGCTCCCGGAGACCTACGTGATATTTGTCACCTTAAAGGACGCGCTTGGATGCGGACTCCCGATAGCCCATATCGACCGGATAATCCGTGAGAACGGCAAGGAGTTCGGGGACGAGGAACACTTCATCTACGTGGATTCCAGCAAGGACGATGGCGGCGAGCTTGGAAGACTGATGCACGATTTCCGTGTGAAGGAAGTGAAGGAGATGCAGGCGGGAGCCTTGGCCGACCGCGTGCACGAACTGAAAGAGACCGAGAAAGGGGTGGAACATATGTGCAAGGAAATGGAGCAGCTTTGTGATGAAGCAAGAATGGATGAGAAGAGAGAAAACGCCAGAAGCATGGCGGAAGATGGATTGACAGTAGATAGAATCGCAAAAATCTTGAAAGTAAACGCCCAGATGGTGCAGGAGTGGCTTGCAGGTAGTGTTTCTACTGCAAGATAGATAACCACTTAGACGGCTTTACGGTTTCACGGCTCTGCGGGCTTTGGGTTCGCAGAGCCTTTTGATATGGACTCCCGATAGCCCACATCGACCGGATAATCCGCGAGAACGGCAAGGAGTTCGGGGACGAGGAACACTTCATCTACGTGGATTCCAGCAAGGACGATGGCGGCGAGCTTGGAAGACTGATGCACGATTTCCGTGTGAAGGAAGTGAAGGCGGGAGCCTTGGCCGACCGCGTGCACGAACTGAAAGAGACCGAGAAAGGGGTGGAACATATGTGCAAGGAAATGGAGCAGCTTTGCGATGAAAGAGAACTTGAAACGAAGAAGAATGTGGCTTACTCCCTCGCTGAAAGGAAAATGAGCGTTGAGGATATTGCCGAGGTTATAAAAGTAAATATTGAAACAGTAAAGAGCTGGCTCGCAAGCACAACAGCGGCAAGATAGTTAGCCGCATAAATAGGTTCACGGTTTTATGGCTCTGCGGGTTGTCAGCTCGCAGAGCCTTTTGATATTGACTCCTTAGTGTCTAGTGTTGATTCATTCGAGTATCCAATTCTCCAACGAGAGCGTTGGAATGACTAGACGATTTTACGAACTTTAAGTTGCTAACATTCTGCTAACAGATACCGTTCCACAAGTGGATATGGAGTACCGGTTAGGACAGAAGGAAGCATCTGCTTAATTCGTAGAATGCCCGTAGTTACAGCGTCAAGCGGTCATCTGGTATCAGAGGATACCAAGTGCTACCGAATTGCAGGGAGAACTCCTAAGCGGTTGTTGGAACGAAGACTTTTTGCTAACTGAATATGATGTGTCTCAGTACCTCAGTAGGATAGAGGGTTCGCCTCCTAAGCGAAACGCCGCAGGTTCGATTCCTGTCTGGGACGTGTGGTAAAAATCGCCGGAAGCCTGATTTTTCAAGGGTTTCCGGCATTTTTCCTTTTCAGACGGCTACACCGTTTTCGACTGGTATTCCAGTTTTCGGTATAGCCGTCTTTCCGTTTTTCCGTTTCTATTGTTTGCTAACAAAAAACATCCACCTGTGTGTCTGGCACAACATTTGGGACGATTTGCTAACAACTTGCTAACAACCACTGCTAACGGGCAGCGGAGACAAGCGCTGCAAGTTGCTCAGGTGACAGGTTCTTAAGGATAGCTGCCAGAGCTTCGCCGATATCCTCTGTTGCTGATGATTTCCCATTTTTGGCGGTAGGGCTGTAGAAGTCGGCTTCCATGCGAGCCGCGTTCTCGCGCCGGTTCTCGTCTTCAATTTCCGAGTAAACGTCTGTCACCATCTGGGCTTCGGCGTGACCAGTATCTCCTTGGACGGATTTAATATCGCCCTGTGTCAGTTTGAGTTTGTACTTCGTGGAGAGATGGCGGAGCGAATGGAAGTCCACACGTTCGTATCCTGTCGTGTCACAAAAGACTTGCAGGCGCTTTCGGATGATGCGGCTCTCCACCGGATTTCCGTTTTCAAGGGCAACCACAAGATTGTAGTCATGGTAATCCGCTCCAAGGAACTCCTTTAGTTCCTCCTGATTTTTCCTATGCTCCACGAGCATGTGCGCCACGGTTTTCGGAAGCCATACCACACGGGTGCTGGTTTCGGTTTTCGGGGTCTTGAGTACGAGCCTAGTGGTGCAGTGTGGTTTCTGAGCGGGAAACGTGACGAGCACGTCCCGCTCGTTGAGTCTCTGCAAGGCTTCAATGGAAACACGAGCAACCTCCTTGTTGACAATGATGCGAGCGTTGCCGTTTTCAATAGATTCCTCGTCTATGAAAATGCAGTCCCATGTGAGACCGGTTATCTCCCCCACCCTGAGCGAACAGGAAAAAGCGAGGTTCATGGCGAGAGCCAGAATATCGTCCTCGACTCTTGGAAGTGCTTCGCGAAACGCGCTCACACTCCACACCTTCCGTTTCGTTTTCTTCATCGTCGGCAGGGTGGCAAGTTTTGCCGGATTCTGCATCATCGGGTCGAGATAGTTCCATTTCATTGCCTGATTGAGTGCAGAGCGGATAACGTCATGAATCTTCTTCACGCCGGAAGGCGCGACACATTCGCCAGTCTTCTTTCGGTTGGCAGGCGGAACGCGCTCGACGGAGAGCAAGTCGTTGTAATACTCCGAAAGGCATTCCGTGGTGATTTCAGACAGCTTCTTGTCCCCGATATATGGGTCAATGTAGTTCCTTATCAGTCCGGTCTTTCCGCTGTATGTGCTCATAGACCATTTCGACGTTCCGTACACTTTCACATAGTGCTTTAGGAACTCGCTGAAAGTGATATCGTCCTTTTGCGGCGTTATCGCGCTTTTTTGGGTCGGGGTTCTTCTGCGAACCGGCTCCGAGCCGCTATCGTGCTCATCGGTTCCGCCTTCTTTCCCCGTTTTTGCCTTTTCATCAGCTACTCTTTGAAAATACGTCTCCTCGTTAGGAACGATGACCTGCCCGTATCTCTCCTGATAGAACTCTACAAAGACCTTGCGGCTCTTTGCTTCGCCAATCGTATCCACGGTGTCCCATTTTTGTTTCCGTTCTCCTTGTTCATTTACATACCAGTAAATAACGGAATACTTTGTTTTTCTCTGCTTGATTGCTGCCATATCGAATCTTCTCCTTGTCGGTTAATTTGGTTCCAACCAACTGTCGAAGGAGCTTTTGGATACCCGAATGGCTCTGCCGACGCGGACGTACTTGAACTGCCCGCTCTTCACGAGTGTATAGGCCACCTTGTCGCTGATGCCCAGCATTTCGGCGATTTCGCCTACCGTATAGGTTTTCTTCTCTTCGGTTCGATTGCGTTCCGATGCCATAATTTTCCTTTCCGGGAAAAAGGGCACCAGACAACCGCTTGACATTTTTATTATACCATGGCTGGTCAAGTAGTTTTCTGGTATGCTGGTTTTCCCTATTTCTGGTTTTGCTTGTTACAAGTAGCGTCTTTTACGGCTGAAACCTCAACATCGCACGCAAGAGCTTCGCCTGCATAAACGATTTCATCGAGAGGTCGATGCCGTAATCCCAGAAGCCATCCGCGTCGGTGTAGAACCCGGTGCAGAGTCCGTCCATGAAGTCGTTGAAGTAATCGAGCACCGCCCCGGCAGCAAGGGCATCTCCGCCTGTTGCGGCAACGACGGTATCGTAGTCAATCTTTCCCTTTGCCATGCGGGTCACCCCCTTCCGTCAGAATGTCCGCAAGACGGGCGAGCGCACGGGCGCGACGGTTCTGCACCGTGGAGCGCGGGAACCCCATGTCCTCACCGATACGCCTATCCGACCATCCGGCAAAATAGGAGAGCAGGATTATTGCCTGCTCCTCTGGGCAGAGTTTTTCCAGCGCATCCGCGAGGTCTTTATCCGTCACGCCGATAGGCTTTCCGGCGGCATCGAATACGGTTTCCCGCTCCGGCACGTCCTGCCAGTCCGAAAGGCTTTCAAGTTCGCTCCTTCTGAGGTCGCAGAACAGCACCTCGCGGTTGCGTCTCCTTTTGCGCTCCCTTAAAACATCCGTCCGCGCGTTCACGAGGGTCTTCCGGCAATAGGTCAGGAACATGCCGACCACTTCGTTACGGTTCGTTTTCTCTTTCGTCATCTTTTTTTCCTCCTTTCGGTATAGGCACGATTTCCGTGCCCTTTCCTGCCAAGAGGAAAAAGAAAGCCCCGCAGCGTCGATACGCTACGGGGCGCGGGGACGGTGCCGGGAAGGAAATCGGCACCAGAATCAGGAAGAAGCGGCTGATGCTTAAAAACCGCTCCGCTACGATTCTATCCCCTCGATTCCCAACTTCCGCTTGAAATCTTTGCGGTTCTTCATTCCGATTTCCCGACGGCGCGAATTGCCGTCGTACTTCACCGGGAACCCGACCTCAACAATGCGGTCGAAGACACGTCCCCACGGGTCATCTGCCGTGGCGTTCAGGATTCTCTCGCGAAAGTCGAAGTTCGTCGTTATCACCATCGGTTTCCCCGCCTTGTAGCGCCCGTCGATAACGTCGTAGACGTGCTCCATGACGTACTCGGTGGAGCGCTGGGCACCGAGGTCTTCAAGGATGAGGAGGTCTGGGGCGAGGATTCTCTCAAGGTTCCCGGAACGCTTCTCGAAGGAGGATTCCATCAGGTTCACGACCTGCTTGATATCGGTCACGAGACAGGAGAACCCGCGCTCGATGACGGCGTTCGCGATGCAGGACGCATGGAAGCTCTTGCCCGTGCCGCGCTTCCCGTACAGGACAAGCCCCTCCGGGTCTTTCGGGTCGAAGGTCGCGGCAAACGCCTTGCAGACGGTGCTCTGAGCCGCGTTCCTGCCGTCATCGGCATCGAAGGTGCAGAAGGCGTACCTGCCGGATGAGGGGAAGCACTGCTTCCTTAGCCGTTCCGTCCTGCGCCTTTTCTCCGCCCGCTCGGTTTCCTCGCGCTGCCTATCCGCTTCCTCCCTCTGGCAACGGCACATGGTCGGGACAAGGTGCGGCTCCTTGAAGATTCCGCCCGCCGGGAACATCCGCTCGCGTGGCTCTCCGCATTTCCCGCAGACGAGGATGCCGTCCGCGTCGCGATAGTCCTCGCCCGGCTTTCGTCCGTCCTGCTCCTTGGTTTTCGTTACGTTTTCGTTCATTTACCTCGTCCTTTCTGCGTTACCCTGTCTGAGAGCCTGTCTACGGGACTTTGTAGTCTTGTTCGGGCAGTTACTGCCACATGACATTTAACGTGCCATAGGCAGGCTCTCAGGCATTCTCGGGGGCATTTCTAGTACATGTTCTCGTCGATATATCCCTGAGCCGTCTCCCGGTCACAGCCCCATTTCGCCATGACCTCCTCGACGGAGGGGATTTTCCCGACCGCATTGGCCTTCGGTTCTGTGCGTGCGGGAGGGGTTGCGGCCTTCGGGTGTTCGTTCCTGTCCCAGACTGCGGCGAGTTTCTTCCAGTCATCGACGGGCTTGCCGGAATTCGTGCGCCAGCCGCGTCCCTCGTTCACATCGAAGAAGCGGTCGGGGTCAACCGCGAATCCCATTTCTGCGAAGTGCGAGCGGACTTCCTCTCTTGTCGGGATTCCAGAATCTGTTGCTCCCTCCCCATCAGCTATAGCTGTAGATGTAGATGTATTCTTATATCTATCATCTATATTCTTAGGGCGTGACAGATTTTGTACATCGCCATTTTCGGCTTGTTCAGCCGTGCTACCTGCGGTTTCATTGGTATGTGGCGTGTACAGATTGTTGTACATTTCCGTGTACAGCTGTACGTCCATTTGTACACCATTTTGTACAGTGTACATTTGTACATTCTGTACACTTTGTACACCTTGTACATTGCCTTCCGCCTTCTGTACACCGCTTTCTTCCGGGATGGCAGGAGCGGGAAGCATGGCTGGGAGTTCCGAAAGGTATTTGTTGATAGTCACACGGCTAAGACCGGTGGCCTTGCTCATCTCGGTTTTCGTGGCGCTTGGGTGGGCGGCAATGAAAGCGACAAGTTTCTCACGCTTCTTCTCGGAAGCTGACTTCCCACCGCTCTTTCTTGCACGCTCCTTGGCTTTGCGGCTCCGGTTTCCCTCGCGCATCGCGTCGATTGCCGGGGCGTTCTGGTTGAACTCCCAGTCCGCGATGGCGTAGATGCCATCCTCGCAGATGACAAGGCCGAGCTGCACGAGCGGCTGCACGCATTGCCGAAAGGCGGGAACGGTCTTCTTGGTGACCGCAGCAAGCATCTCGTCGGTGTAGGGAACGCTTTCGTGGAGAAGGAGCTTCCCGGCGCAGCCGCATTTCACCGCAAGCGATTGCAGGCGGGCGAAGACGGTGTAGATGGAGTCCGCATTGTCCATCGCGTCGATGAGTAGGGCTTCCTGCGTGTCGAAGAACTCGCTGTAGTCCCTGCGCCACGCTCCCCGGAGCTTCATCGGTACCCCTCCGGTGTCTTTGCGTCGCGCTCCTCGTCCGAATAGGCGAGGTAGTCGAAGGGCGGGAACCTCGCGACAACCGCGAGGGCATGGATGTACTTACTGGGATTTGCACGATAGCCGAAGGAGGAGAGCATTTCCATGACTTCGGTATCCGTGAACGTGCCGTCATCGGTCACGATGGTGAACGTGCCGTCATCGTTTTTCGTGACTGTGCGCGTGTGGATTTTAGCCAGGGCGAGGACGAGTACGGTCGCGGAATCCCCATTCGGCTCATGGTCGATGAGCACCATCTCCGGTGTCTCGTAGAAATTGACCGGGACGTAGTAGTAGTAGTTCCTGAAATCCATGGCACTCCTTTCTGCTTGCAATCTGTGATTATGTTTTACTATATCTGTCCTGTTTTGTGGACTTTTCCAGTCAGATTTCATGCTTCTTTCACAATTAGACACGCGTTTTCGGATGGTTCTGCCAGATTCGCGTCCCGTGTGACGGTGCGCTGTGTTACAGTAGCGAAAGTCCTTTCTGCCTGTTGCTTTTATCTCGGAGTGCGGGCAGGAGAAAAGGGAGCCTGTGATTTCGGTCACACGGCTCCCTTTTCTGTTACCAGTCGGAGTTTTCGCTATCCGGTTCCGCTGCCTGCAACCCACAATCAGCGACAGGCTCCGTCTTAGCCGTTTTCTTTTTGCGTGCATCGAGACGCGCCTTGGCATCCTCCGGGGTACTTCCGTGGGCGGTGAGCATGTCGCTCACCTCGTCTGCATGGCTCGCAAGGAATCGGTCGAGTGCGTCGAGGTCGAGTTCCTGCCACGCGCAACCGACGGCGGAAAGCACACTTTCACCAGCGGAATGGGTGACCAGAGAGCGCCACTTTCGGTTCCTCTCGCGAATCTTCTTTTCAAGTTCCTTTTTCTTCGCTTCGAGTTTGGCGAGTTCCGCTTTCTGTTTCTCGATGCGCTCCTCGAAATCTTGAATGGTAGCCATGGTTCTTCCTTCCTACTTGACGGCATCCCTGACCAGATTGTGCCATAACGCGCGGAGGATGGTAAGATTCCGATAGGGCGCGGTGCCGGAGCAGGGGCGAAGGCATCGCGTCCTGATTTTACGAAGAAAAAGAAAGGAATGGGGCAGATGTATTCCAAGGAGTCAGGGAAAGACCAGATGCTGATGACGATGGAGCGTGCGCTTACAAGCGGGCAGAAGGCAGGTTTCTTCTTCCTCGGATTCCTCGGCGGCATCGCCGGGATTCTCGCCGCATCCCTGATGAACATCAACGCGCCGTACCGACCGGAGGGAACGAAGATGGCGGCACTCGGATTTGCGACGGGCTTCGTTCTCGGCATTCTTATTGCGCTTGTTGGCTGTGTAGGCTCCATCACGCTCCTTGGTGCCAGATAGAGGTGCAAGGAATCGAAGGTCTTCCTCAATCAGCGTTAGCGGAAACGAGAAGGGGCATCCTGTGCGGGAGCCCTTTTTTTCTCCGCATTGTTATGATGGTTTTATGGTTTGCCGTATTTGTGGTTTGGTGGTCTGCTATATTTATTATTAGCTAGTCAGAAGGGAGCGAAAATGCAGGCAGTGGTTTGTGAAGGGAAAGGAACAGACATGGACGGATACACGCTTTCCATCAGTCGTTGCAGTGGCGGTGACGGGGTGGAGGAGAGCTTCAAGGCGAAGATAAAGCGTCGAGAAGCTGCGCTTGATGCCTTTGCCGTTGCAGAAGCGTACTGCAAGGGAATTGGGATGGTCTCAAGATGCGAGCACGATGGATTTGACGGCTTCATCATCGAACTGTGCTCCGATGCGGAGGATGAGACCATCCGTCTCGTCAGGCTTGTGGCCGACAGCGAGGAGGGCATCATGGATGATGTTTTCCGCTTGGAATACGGCAGTTGCGAGTTCAAGATTTAGGCAAGATATCGGCAAGTTCATTCATGCTTTTATATGCAGGATATAAGGAGTGTACGGTTCACCTGCTTGCTGGTATGCCAGTCTGCTATATTTATAGACAGCAAGAGGGGCGGCAACCGAGCCGCCCCATGGCAGGAAGGACGAACATGAAGGACAAGAAGTTAGAGGAAGCCATTGACTATGTTTGCTCCTGTTGTCCCTATATCTTTAGCGGCAGCGTTGAATGGGACAAGTCGAATCCGGCATTTGCGGGCTGGCGCGACTCTGCTACCAAGTATTGCGACCGGTGCATGGTTCGCAAGATGACAGACTTTTACAATGCGCTAGACGAGCATGGGTTCTCAGAAGGTATGCCGGAGTATCAGGCGATTGTGAACTATTAGGGCAGAGGAACCACGGGGCATCCGAGAGGGTGCCCTTTTTCTTCGCTTTTATATGCAGGATGTATGGAGTGTACGGTTCACCTGCTTGCTGGTATGCCGGTCTGCTATATTTATAGACAGCAAGAGGGGCGGCAACCGAGCTGCCCCATGGCAGGAAGGAAAAAACATGAGCACGCCGTCCGTCACCATCCTTAAGAATCTCGTTCTCAACTGGGAGAGCAATCAGATGGAAGAGGAGACCATCGCCACGTTCTATCGCCACTTGGACGGTTATCCCAGCTGCCATGCCATTGATATCGCCAACTCGCTCGTTGTGGCATCGCGAACCAAGCCTGAACATATCGACTTTTCGGGAGCGAGCGTGGAGAGGGACATTCTCAATAACCGAAACTGGTGCCAGCATTTCCTCAAGGCGATGTGCATGGCGGATGCCGATATCGAGTTCATCGGGGAGGACAATGTGCCCTCTGCGAGCTTTACCTATGTTGTCACGGGCGCTTACGACAACTTCGGCGGCAAGGTCGGCATCGGCGCAGAAGAGTATCTGAGCAGAATCAACATCAAAGTCTACGAAGGAGATGAAAACGGGAATCTCGTGTTTGAGGGCGGAGCTGCTGAATGTCTGGCATGGGCTGACGGATATTGCGGGCATTGCTAAGTCGAGTGAAGGGCATCCGGGAGGGTGCCCTTTTTCTTTGGCTTTTTGGGAGCCGCCCTGCGGGCGGCGTGAAGGCGCGGGGGAGTTGCGGGAACGGGGACTCGGGGGCGGCTTTCCCACCCTTCCAACAGCCTGCGGGTCGGGCTAGGAACCCTCCGGCCATTGAAAGCGCGGAAAAGCCTTCTACTTGGCGGAAACGGGTGGACTGACCTGCCGGGGTTTCCAACATTCCGACAGGCTCCGGGTCAGTCTAGGAACCCTCCGCCCATCGGAATGTTGAAAACCCCTTCTTCTCGGGAAACCATAGGCCGCAGGCGCGGCAAAGCTGGGCACGCCGCAGCGGCTCGGTAGAGGGCGGGGAAAGGAGGGTCGGTGGCTCCGCGACGGGAGGTTGGCTTTTCTTGGCACCCCACGGTTTCGCAGGGTCTCTCCGTGTCGCGGTCGCTTGCGCTCCCTCAGATTAGGGGCTGCTCGCCCCTAATGACCCGAGTTCCATGGAGAAGGCGTGGAGTCTCGCGTTGTGGAGTGTGCTGGTATGCCGCATAGCTATAATTACAGATAACAGCAAGGGGGACGGCACCGGAACCATCCCAAGGCAGAAAGGACGGAGCAAATGAAAATCGAGAAAAACGATATGGTCATGGTCTATGACGGGGGCGGCACTGTTCCCCACTGCAAGTATACCGGCAGGTTCGGTGACCTTACGGCATACTGGCAGAAGATTGTCTCGGATGCGGTTTATCTGTTCCGGCTGGGGGAAAGCGAGGAGTGCGACTGGCTGGTTCTCCTCGGTCAGCCTTGGTCACCGTATTCACCGGACGGCATTCGCTAAGGAGTTGAAGGGGTATCGGGAAAGAGATGCCCCTCTTTTTCGATGTACATAAGTAGGGAGCGTGTAAATGGATAGGTACGAGGTCATGGCAGGCAAGATGGCACCCTTGACCGACGGGGCGCACCGCAAATGGGGATTCACCGGAAAGGTCGAGGTCGTAGAGCCTTGTAAGCTCCTCTCCATAGGTTCGCTTCCCCTGCCGCACAAGCTCCTCGTCGCTTGCGTTTATGTACAGTTCCCCGTACCGCTCGAACACGTACTCGACCC
>ENA-OQLI01000389-OQLI01000389.1-human-gut-metagenome-genome-assembly--contig:-NODE-389-length-55009-cov-4.742447_pt1 | contig 55009 bp, 47 predicted proteins | sample MGYA00242805_ERZ504812 | MGnify/ENA primary metagenome ERZ504812 (study PRJEB26092, sample SAMD00036430) | human gut metagenome | host: Homo sapiens | study: EMG produced TPA metagenomics assembly of... | reverse complement strand
AGGAAATGCCATTGTTTTTACGCCGCATTCCAATGCAAGAAACTGTAGTCTGGAAACTGTGAAGGTGATCCGGCAGGCCATTGCGGATGCGGGCGGTAATGAAGATTTGGTAAGCTGTATCACCATCCCCACTGTCCAGGCTACAGATAATCTGCTGAAACATCCGGATATTTCCCTTATATTGGCAACGGGTGGTTCCGCTATGGTCCGGGCTGCCTATTCTTCAGGGACTCCGGCTATTGGCGTGGGACCGGGAAATGGACCGGCTTATATAGAACGTACTGCGGATATCCCTCTTGCCATAAAGCGTATTATAGATTCCAAGACCTTTGATAATGGGACGATTTGTGCATCGGAGCAATCTGTTATCTGCGATGAGGACAGGAAGGAGGCGGTGCAGAGGGAAATGGAGCGCCAGGGGGCCTATTTTTTAACTCCGGAACAGAACAAAAAGCTGGGAGGCTTTATCCTGCGTGCCAACGGCACAATGAATCCTCTGATAGTAGGACGCAGCGCGGAAGAAATCGCCCGGCTTGCCGGAATTGCGATTCCAACGGGAACCAGGGTTCTGGTGGCGGAGGAGGACGGTGTGGGACGTGAACACCCTTATTCCAATGAAAAACTGGCTCCTATTCTGGCTTTTTATGTCGGAAAGGATTACAGGCAGGTGTGTGATATCTGCTGCCGGATACTGCATTATGAAGGTGCGGGTCATACCTTCGGCATACATACAAAGGATCCGGATATGGTTGATTATTTTGCAAAAAGAGTGCCGGTTTCACGTGTTGTTGTAAATACACCCGGAGCTCTGGGAGGTATCGGCGGAACAACCGGTCTGATGCCGGCACTAACGCTGGGCTGTGGGGCGGTAGGGGGATCTGCTACGTCGGAAAATGTAGGGCCGAATCAACTCATGAATGTGCGGTATGTGGCGGAGGGGCTTCGGGAACTGTCGGATATCCGGGCAGAGATGCCGGGAGCGCCGGAGAAAAATATTCGGGTGCCGGGAAATATAGCAGAAGGCGGTTGGATCCAGGAACCGGATATTGAAGAGATAGTGGAGCAGATTATTAAGCGTCTCAGAAGTATGTAGGAAAAAAATAGTTAAATAATTATGGTGAGCCGCAGGATAGAGCGGCAGAAAGAGAGGACAGTATGGCATCTTTACAGGCATTGGGAATGGTAGAAACTAAGGGTTTGGTTGCGGCGATTGAAGCAGCCGATGCGATGGTGAAAGCAGCAAATGTTACATTGATAGGAAAAGAAAGGATTGGAAGCGGTCTGGTTACCGTTATGGTACGCGGAGATGTGGGAGCGGTGAAGTCAGCTGTGGATGCAGGCGCAGCAGCAGCTGAAAGAGTGGGTGAGCTGGTAAGCGTCCATGTAATTCCCCGCCCTCATGAAGAAGTGGAGTTCATTCTTCCAAACCAGGCAGTAGGAACCGGAAAAGCATAAAGCTAAGGAGATGGCAGGATGAAGGTGATAACCGAAGAGAAGCTGCGTGAGGAGTTGGGAAGAGACAGTCCGGCATATTATTGTATTCCTGAAGGTACGCTTCTGACTCCTGCTACCAGAGAGTACCTGCAGCAGAAAAGTATCCGGATTATCCAAAAGGAGCGGCAAAAGCAAGAAAGAGATCTGAAAAAAACAAAGGTAAAGCCGGAAGAAATGACTTCCTTAAAAGATGATATTCTGGTAAACAAAGCTCATCCGATTATCCGGTTTCGGGGAAGGCTGGACAGCCTGCAGGCACTTATTGTCCTATATCAGGCGGTGCTTCAGGAGGAAGGAGAGAATGAAAAGCTTTTGGAGGACTTGGAAGAAATTCTTTGTATCCTGAGATTGATGATGAGGTGTGAGGTGCTGGGAGAGGTTTTCCGGTATGAGTCAATTCTCGGTCTTACTTCACGACAGCTGAGGGAGCAGTCTCACGATCCGCTGAAAAACTATGGGATTGCTCCAATGCAGCTGCCGTCATGGAAATTTGGAAAAGGTTATGCCATGCTGAATCATTTGAGAACGGCAGTCCGTGAAACAGAAACGGCTGCGGCTGAGGCATTTTGCATTAATGACACTTGCATCCGAAAGGATATTCTGGAGGGACTTAACCGGCTGTCCAGTGCATTTCATATTATGATGTGCAGATATCAGGCTGGGATGTATCCGGATAAAAATTGAGCCGGAAGGCAGAAGGAACCGGGCGGCATCAAAGACTGGGAAGGAAGAAGAAAGATATGGAACAGCTTGTGGAAAATATCGTTCAGAGAATGCTTGCAGCAGGCTTTATTGAGGTGGAGGTATCCGCCAGGCATGTGCACCTGACGAGGCAGCTGATGGATCTTCTCTTTGGAAAGGATACACAGCTGCATCCGGAAAGATATTTATCTCAGCCGGGACAGTTTTTAGCAAAAGAACGTGTTACCCTTTACGGACCCAAAGGGATATTAAAGCATGTGGCGGTCCTGGGTCCTCTGCGTACCTATGATCAGGTGGAACTTGCAAAAAGCGATTGTGCAGTAATGGGGCTGAGAGAAATACCGCTACGGGAATCAGGGTGCCTGGAGAAAAGCGGAAGTATTGTAATTGAAGGAAGTGCAGGGAAGATACAGCTTGACGGAGGGGTGATCATCGCACACAGACATATTCATGCACCAAAGTATATTGCCCAAAAGCTGGGACTAAAGGACGGAGAAAGGGTCAGTGTAAAGATGATAACAGGAAGGCCTGTTGTTTTTGGGGATGTTATTGTTAGAGTCGGTGAACAGTCCGGCTGGAGGATGCATATTGACTTTGATGAGGCAAATGCGTCTGCGGCTTCCGGCTTTACCTTGGGACAGATTCTTTTATCTTAATGGGAAGAGGGTGAGGAGGATAGAAAACGGGAAGCTGCACATGGAAGAAATTTGTATTGCCGTAATAGAAAAGCTAATCCGGCTGGGATATCTTGAATGGAAAAGGGAACCAGTCAGAAAAGTGGGATCTGATCCAGGTATAAAACTGAACAAACATGTAATTTTGGAAAAGGATATAAAAGAAATCAGTAACTCCGGAATCCTCAGGATAGAAGTGGGGAAAAAGGCAATTATTACGGATTTGGCGAAAGAATATGCGGATAAAAGAGGAATTGTCATATATAAGGAAGAAGGTGAGTAGTGAAAACTGGAAAAGTTATCGGAAATATCTGGGCGACCAGAAAAGAAGAAAGATTTTCCGGAATGAAGCTGTTGATTGTACAGCCCTTTAATCCGATGGATGATACCGAAATCGAATATCCGGTCGTCGCCTCCGACATAATAGGTGCAGGAATCGGGGAGAGGGTTCTGTATGTAAATGGCAGTTCCGCACGGACGGCAGCAGGGGGACAGGATATACCCGTGGATGCCGCTGTCGTAGCAATTATAGATGATCAGGAAATTATCAATTTTTCAGAAGAAAAGTACCGTATGACAAAAGAGTGGTAAATATTGACAGTAATTTTTATTTTCTTTAAAATAAAGATTATTGATGGATATTATAGAATATAGTGGACAGGAACAAGGTGAATGGAGAATAAGGATGAATACGAGTACAGCAATTGGGGCAAAAGTCAAGTCATTACGTATTGGAAAAGAAATGACAATTAAACAGCTGAGTGAGGCATGTGGGTTGTCAGTGGGGTTTTTGTCTCAATTTGAGAGAGGAATATCCTCCATTGCAATTGATTCCCTGGAGACAATTGCAAATGTTCTTGAAGTCCCTCTCTCAGAGTTGTTTATGGAGATGGAGAATGAAATCAGGATAGAAGAGCCTGAGGATCCGATAATGCATGGAATGGAATTGATTCCAAGTAAGGCAAGTACTCAGATGTACCAGTATATTTTAAAGCATCCACATACGGATTATGCGTTGCTGCCGCGACTTTATACACTTCTCCCTCCGTCAGAAGATGAAGAAATCCTGGAGATGTATTCCCATAAAGGGGAAGAATTTCTTTTTGTTCTTGAAGGAACGATTACCTTATATCTGGAAGACAGAAAATATGTAATGTATCCTGGAGACAGCATTCATTTTAATTCTTCCAAAAGGCATAACTGGACGAATAAGACAACAAGGATTGCACGGATTCTCACTGTAAATTCACCTAATCCGCTTAAGAAAAAAGAGGAGAGTGAAGAAACATAGAGGATGACAGAGAAGCCGTATACATTTTCCGATACCAGCCCTCTGACGTCAAATCATCCCAATCAGGTCAAGCACAGTAAACACCGCCATCAGCGCGGGCTGGTGAAGCATATAAACAGGCAGTGTATTTTTACCGATAATCTCAAGCGGCCTGCATTTCGACTGAGATAAAAAAGCTGTAAAGGAATTGTTTAAGTTTTCCAGCAGCTTCCAGAAATAATATCCGGTAAGAAACAGAAAAAGCCAGGGGATCACGGAGAAATAATCAGTGGAATAGAATCCGTCATACGGAAATCCCAAAACCATCATCAGCTTTCCCTGATAAAGAAAACGGGGAAGCGCCGCCAGGCGCAGCCCTTCAAAGCCCAGATAACCGTTCGGAATTTCACGGGTCAGCAGAAACAGCAGAAAGCTTACCGGTATGCCCGCATAAGACGGAATCCGGCGCAGCGCAGGCTGCAGGAAAGCGGTTATGAGGGTGGCAAGCCCGAAAAAGTTCAGGACGCCCATAATTACGATGGATTCCGGCATGACAAGCACGGTAACAAGAGTGATAATCAGGCCGCAGCCCGTGAGTATAAGCCCTCTCTTCACCGGACGGCGTCCCAGAGAAAAGCACATACCGGACAGCAGGATAAATGTCCAGCAGATGCTCTGCTGCCACAGATACCCCGGTTCCCCATGGAACCAGGGTATTTTTATATGATATAGATAGACCAGATCATAAGTCCCATGATAAGCAATCATGCTGAGGAGGGTAATTCCTTTCACCAGATCCAGGACCGAATAACGGGAACGGGCATTCATGGCAAATCACTCCTGTCCGCCGCTTTTTTATCAGGGCTGCGTCTGCGGCGCCTTTCCAACACAATGATAGCAATAAAACCTGCCAGGCAAAGAGAACTGATGACGATGCCGAGGGTCAGTCCGGTGGGATAATAATGCATTTCAATGGTATGCTCGCCCGGTTCCAGAGAAAGGCTGATGAAAGTATCGTCAAACAGGCCTGCCTGGACTTTTTCGCCATCCACCAGGATCTTCCAGCCGGGTTCATAGGGAACGCTGAGAATCAGTTCCCCCGGACGGCTCACATCAATATGGCCTTTTATATGGGTGGAATCAAAGGAATCCACAGTCATGGATTCCTGGCTCAGTATGTCAATCGCGCCGGCCATGACTGTTTCATTCAGGCGGTAGGCGGATACATTCAAAGAAGTGCTGTCTTCAGAATGCAGGGAAATCACATCTCCCTCGTCATGCCAGCCCAAATCACAGATATAACGGTATTTCAGCTTGGTAAAGGATTTGGAGAGGGCTTCGGATTCCATTTTCAGAGTATCCACTTTACTGTCGTTTACATAAGCATAATAGTGTCCGCTCTGTTGTGCGGTAATGACCGTGGCCGCCCCGTCCTGCTCAGTGCCCACACTGGAGAACAGCGCCTCATCAAGACCCAGTGCCCGGACCATCAGGTTCTGGGTTTCTACCGGATTGCTGCCTTCGCGATCCAGTACCTTTTCCAGGACATCGGTCTGCGTGTCTTCAATGTTTCCAAGAAATTCATCCAGTGCCCCTGCGTTTTCCGTTTCCGTTCCGGGCTGTTCCTGAGAACCTCCTTCGCCGACTTCCCCGGAAGCTGTCTGGGAATCCCCGGAGGAAATATTGAAACCGGGATGATTATTTACCATAAAACCGAGAGGCAGGGTATACTTGCATTCATACAGGTAAATGTCTCCCTGGCTGTCAATCAGGGTGTACAGATTGGGATCCTCCTGAGAGGATTTGGAAAACATGTATCGCACCGAAAGAAGGGAAGAGGTAAAAGGGGTAGCCCCGTCAAAACAGTAAAATACCTTGCTGTGGCTCATTCCCAGCTTTTCATAGAATTCCTCTACATGGCCGTTTGCCGTGGAAGAAAACAGGGAAGCGGTGGGATAGCCGATCATAGTCCCATCATTTTTAGTCACCCGGCTGAATTTCTCAAACCGGTAAAAATCCGGATCCTCTTCACGGATACGCTCCACCAGGATACGATAATTATCATGGTTTTCCAGATATTTGCTGCGGCTGGTGACGGAAACACTGGTCTGGTACATGTTTACGGCGGATTCCGCGGTCACGGCGAGGAGAGTCAGGATGGCAAGAAGCTTCAGGCTGAAGCTTCTTTTTTTATAATAATACAGGAAAATACCATAGAGACATAAAAAGGCAGCGGTAAGGATAAAGGTTTCCACGGGAAAGGCCTCTTCATTGTCGATGATTTTTTCACAAAGAAGGACAAAGCCCATGGAAATACAGAAGCTGACGCCCAGCGCCTTATAGGAACATTCCCGGATGCGCATAACCGCCTCACAGCAGAGGGTGAGCAGCAGGAAAATGTACATAAAGGACTGCCTGCAGGGCAGGGAATCCGGATAATTCATGCCGTGCCATATGAAATTCAGCATGTTGGTGGAAAAACTCACCAGCATGAAGGCCAGCAGGCCGATACGCAGCGCCTTATCCCGCAGGGAAATCTTACTGTTGGAAAGATACAGAGGAACCAGAAGGAAAATGGCGACTCCACAGTAAATATTGGGCCAGTGATCCAGCCCGGTCTCCACGGCCACATCCATACAATGCCGCGCCAGCATATCAATGGTGGAAAAATAAAAGGTCAGCTTGGAAGGGAAATTGATATCACTGAATTTTGTCAGATGCAGCGCTGAATATTCGGGAATGAGCAGAATGGCGGCCATTCCCCCCGCCAGCGCGGAAAATAAAGCAAAACGCAGTACAGCCTTCCCCATATGACGGAAGGTATGGCAGTTTGTCAGCACCAGTACCAGGAAATAGAGAACCAGGAAGATGCAGACCATAATGGAAATATAATAATTCGAAAGAATACACAGCCCTAAGCTGATGCAGTAAAGCTTGTATTTTCCTTCGGTCACCAGCTTTTCCAGGCCCAGGGCGATCAGCGGGAAGAGGAAGATGCAGTCAAGCCACATCACGTTCCAGTTGTAGGCAGCCAGATAACCTGACATGGCATAGAAAACGGCAAAAGGGACGACAACCGCGCTTCTTGTTTTGAAATGCCTTGTGAGATACCAGGCGAAGGTAAAGCCGCAGAAGCCTATTTTCAGGATCACCAGATAAGACATAAATTCGATCAGATACTTGGCTGGGAAGAGTACGACGAGCCAGTTAAAGGGGCTGGCCATATAATAGGCATACAGGGCCAGAAAATTGGAGCCAACGCCCACATTCCAGGAATAGGTCATACTGTCCCCGCTGTGCAGCTTGCTCAGCATTTCGGAAAGAAAAGGAACATACTGATGATACATATCGGAATGCATAAAGCTTTCGTCACCGAAAGGGAAAATACCGTTAATGATGAAAATGGTGAGCATGATCAGGAACGGTATGGCGAAGGAAAGCAGGCATACCCAATTGCTGCGGATGCGGGACCGGAAAGAAGGCGAACCGTCCGCAGCCTGTGAACCCTTTTTCCGGACCGTCAGGCCCGCTTTCATGTTTTGCGCAAATTTCATTTGTCGTTATACCTCCGGGGTATTAATTATCGGAAGAATCAAAGAGCTGATAATACTGATAACCTTTATATTGTGACAGCAGGCTTTCCTGCTCCTCCGCATTGGTGAAGGTGCCGTCCTTTAAATCCACATGGTTTGCGGATATGACGGGAACCTCCTGTGAAAAGGCGGTGAGGTAGCTGAAGTAGGCGGGCAGGGGAAGCCCGGCGGCCTGCAGAGTTTTGCTGCCCAGATAGTTGGCGCTTGTCTCCACGTTCTGCGCGCCTTCTATTTCATAGTTTGCCCAGATAATGAAGGGAACCTTATAGCGGCATGACACCTCTTCCTCAGTCAGTGTGGAATTCCGCTTGCCGTTAAGCTTCCAGACCGGTTCCACGACGGAATTGGTGGGCTGGTGATCGCCGAAAAAGACGATAATGGTTTCCTCATCCTGTCCTTCAAAGTAGGTGATAAGCTCCTGAAGCGCTTCATCGGAGAGCTTCATCAGGGACAAGTAATTATTAAGGGCGGCGGAATCCGTTCCCTCTACCTTGATATCCGGATGGAAATTGTCAAAGCTTTCCGTATAGGAAGAATGATTCTGCATGGTGACATTAAACAGGAAAAGGGGCTGGCCTTCCTCTTTCTGCTCAAAGCTTTCTATGATTTTGTCAAAATCCGATTTGTCGCTGACATAATCCCTTACCAGGACGGGATTTTTATAATCCGGAAGAAAATGGGTTTCCTGGAATCCGAATAAGGGATATACCTTATCCCTGTCCCAGCCGGTGGCCTTATAGGGATGCATGGCTTCGGTCTTATAACCCAGCGAGGCGAGGTAAGAGGCCATGGAAGGGGTTTCTCCGGTAATATACTGCTGATAAGGTATGCTTCCCGTAGGAAGAAAAGCCATGGTATTGCCGGTCAGGTATTCAAATTCCGTGTTCGCGGTATTCCCGCCGAGCACCGAAACATTCAGCCAGCCGGATATGGTATTGTCGGCTCCGTCCATCAGACTGTGCATGAAGGGCATATAGTCCTCATTTGTCTGGAAATCGGCAAGGACGGCAGGATCCGAAAACGCTTCGTTCATGATTACGATAATATTGGGAGTTTTTTCCGGCGTTTCTTCCGGCGCGGAATAAGCCTCCAGCTCTTCCCGTACCGTACCCGCATTATAGCCCGCAGGCTTGTCTACGGAAATATAACGCAGCTCCATGACGAAAGCCAGGGCGGTGCCGTTCTTGAAGCTGATGGTGGTAGGCGTAAAAAGCTTGTCGTACAGACGAAGCTTCTGCTGTACGATTTCATCGGAATGGAACATGGCGCCGAAGGCAACCAGCATACCGCAGATGACAGCCGCGGTGGGTACACGGAACTTCCAGGTCCCTTTTTTCAGGGAATAACGGCAGAAAAACTCCAGCGCCAGCAGGATCAGAAAGCCGAGAATGACAAGTACGGCCTGCTTATCCAGCGTATACTCGTAGTTATCCGCCACGCTGGCCGCCGTGCGGATGGAAAAAAGATCCCAGGGCTGAATGGGTACCGAACGGAAATTCAGCACGAAATAATTCACCAGCCCGTAAAGGAAGAAAAATAAGGTTTCCGTCATCAGCGCCACGTGCAGCTTTCCGATGGCGGCGAACAGCAGCAGGGCGATGAGCTCAAACATGATGATATTCAGAACCTGCGGAGTAGCCTTCATTGTTTTCCAGGGATTATGAGTGAACCACTCCAGAAGATAAAAAGTGACAATCGGATAGAGAAGCATCAGAATAAAATTCAGCTTACTGTCCTTTATTTTTTTAAGAAATTTCATGTCGCACCTCGTAGTCCTTTTCTTAGGACGCAAATTGATATATAATAAAAATCGCTTTTCCCCCATATTCTTGTTACATTCTAGTCAGACCGGTGAAAACTGTCAAGAGAAGCGGGGAATTATTTATAAAATGGAAAGAATTACACATAAAAACGAATATAAAGTGACGGAATGAAAAGGAGGATACCACCGTGAGGATTGGAAAAGATATGATAAAGCAGGCAGAGGCTCAGTTCCTTATGGATTGTGCCCTTCCGCCGGAAAGTGCGGGGACACGTCAGGGATATCTGATTGGGAAAAAGCCCGGGATGCCGGAACAGGATTTTATGACGGATGTTTCCTATGGATACCTGGTCAGGGAATGCATGGAAAAGGCGGCGGCAGGGCTGGATTATGGGATCGCTTCCAGAGCCAGGGTTTATCAGGGGATGGACTTGTTTTTCCGTGCCGTTTTATTTTGCGGAAAGGGCTATCTTCTGGCGGATGATGCCATCTACGATTGGTGCTGCCGGGAATATCAGGAAGGCGGGGTCGCGCCGGAGTGGTTCTGTCAGTTTTCCAACCTCCGCAGGCTGGATCGGCAGCTGGCCCGTTTTGGCCGCCGTATTGCGGATACCCATATTTATTTCCTGCCGGGAGGAAAAGAGGAGGCTGCGCTGCCGCCATCCTTTGAAATCCGATGGTATGAAAAGGACGAGCTTGCGGACTGGAAGGAAGGGGCGGCCTTCCGCCATGCCATATGCGGCGCGGAGCTGATGCCGGATATGATTGCGGCGGCAGCGGTGCTGGACGGGAAAACCGTGGCGGTGGCCGGAGCCAGTGAGGACAGCCCTCTGATGTGGCAGATCGGGATTGATGTCCTCCCTGCTTTTGAGGGAAAAGGGCTGGCGGCGGGGCTGGTCACTCTTCTGAAGCAGGAGATTCTGCGGAGGGGGAAGATCCCTTTTTACGGAACCAGCGAATCCCATGGGGTTTCCAGGAATGTGGCTGTCCGTTCAGGCTTTCTTCCCGCCTGGGCGGAGATCTATGTACAGAAGAAAAGGAAGAATTAAGAAAATCTTTCTGTGACAGCAGGTACAAGTGTGATAGAATAAAAGAGATATCGCCGGACAGCCGCCAGGATTACAGCATTCCTGCGGCAGTAAGCTCCGGAGAGACAAAAAGGCAGGAGAATATCTGAATGAAAAATAACAAACTGGTCAGGGAGCTGGTGCCGGTCATTGCACTGCTTCTTTTTATCATTGTAATACTGATTCTGTGTGTGGTGAGCGCCAGAGGGAAAAGAGCGTCCGAAGAAACGGAAACAGCATCGGAAACTGTGGCGGAGAGCACGGTTCCTGAACAGGAAGAAACCGGGGAACAGGCAGGCAGTGAGGAAAATGACGGAGCTGTGCCCGATAAGGAGCCTGTGGAGGTTCAGGAAACCATAGAACTGGAGGCGGAAGAGCCTGCCGAAACGCCGTCGCCAGCCGGACAGGGGACGGTATCCGGCTCAGGGATTCCTCCCGCAGCCCAGGTGAGCGGCAATACCGGTGTTACGGTGGTGAAGAAAACAAATTCCCAGATGCTTGCGGAAATGATGGATTACTGGTCCGGGAATAATGTGGAGGCCGTGGAGGATTTAAGCGGTCTGGCGCATTACAGGGCTATGTCCGCTTCTCTGAAAAGCTCCGCATACTTCTATTATTATGGAGACAGGAATGAAGAGGGCCGTCCGGAGGGGACAGGCATTGCTGTTTACGGGGAAGATCAATATTACTACGGAGAATGGAAAGACGGTTTCCGCAGCGGACAGGGCATGTGGATTAAAATGTACTACGGAGACGGAAAAGCCGCGGATGTCGATCCGGCTTTTGTCAGCCACAGCTATGAAGGAGCCTGGCTGAATAACCTCCCCAACGGAGAAGGGCATGAGCGCTATGATCTGGATGTGGGAAAGGCAGAACCCGGAAGCCGTTATTTTCAGAATATAATAGGAAACTTCAAGGATGGCCTGTATGACGGCGATATGTATATCAATACCCTGAATACGGAAAAAAATGTGCAGGAGTGGAAGGGAAAAGCGAAGAACGGTGTTTTTGAGACCTTTGAAGGAAGGGATCTGGAAGGGCGGGTGCCCATCTGCCAGGATGTGCAGAACCCGGACAGTCACATGTGGATCCAGCCCCTGGAGAATAAAGATCAGGGGATTGAAGAAGTAAGAGATCAAATAAAGAAATAAGGGGGAACAGCGTATGGCAAGGTACCAATGTGGAATCTGCGGTTACATCTTTGATGAGGACGCGGAAGAGAAGGAGTTTTCCGATCTGGAGAAATGTCCGGTCTGCGGGGCCAGCATGGATAAATTCCGTCTGGTGGAGGAAAGCGGAGGACAGGAAGCCGTTCCGGAACCGGCGCGGCCGGAGACAGCCGCACCGGAGGCGGAAGAGCGTCAGGATTTATCTTATCCCACGGAATACAGGCGGATGGATGGCTCTGTCCGCTACATGGATCAAATCCATGAAATGGCGGTGACCGGACAGCCTATTATAGAAGCGATGGGGACTCGGATGAGCATGCCGGGGTGGGATGATATCCTTCTCCTGGGGGCCCAGCTGAATCCGCTTCCGCTGGATGAGCATGCTTTTGTGGATACCACAACGGTGATTGGGCCGAATGCCAAAAAGCCGCTGGTGCTGAGCAATCCGGTGTACATATCCCATATGTCCTTCGGCGCTTTGTCCAAGGAGGCCAAGGTGTCTCTGGCAAAGGGAAGCGCGCTTGCCCATACGGCCATGTGCAGCGGTGAGGGTGGAATCCTGCCGGAGGAAAGAGAGGCGGCGGAAAAATATATTTTTGAATATGTGCCCAATCTGTACAGCGTCACTACGGAAAACCTGCGCAGGGCCGACGCTGTGGAAATTAAGATAGGCCAGGGAACCAAACCCGGTATGGGCGGCCATCTTCCGGGAGGCAAGGTGACGCCGGAAATTGCGGCGCTCCGGAACAAGCCTTTAGGTGAGGATGTGATCAGTCCTTCCCGGTTTCCGGGGATTGAAACGAAAGAGGATTTGAAGGCCCTGGTGGATAAGCTGAGGGCAGAATCCGACGGACGGCCTGTCGGTATCAAGATTGCGGCCGGCCGTCTGGAACGGGATTTGGAATATTGTGTATTTGCAGGGCCGGATTTTATAACTATTGACGGAAGAGGGGGAGCCACGGGAGCGAGTCCCAGGCTTGTGAGAGATTCCACCAGTGTCCCTACCGTATTCGCCCTGTACCGGGCAAGGAAATACCTGGACAGTGTGAAATCGGATATTTCCCTGGTGATTACCGGCGGGCTGCGGGTATCCTCCGACTTTGCAAAGGCGCTGGCTATGGGCGCGGATGCCGTTGCCGTGGCTTCCGGGGCGCTGATGGCGGCGGCCTGCCAGCAGTACCGTATCTGCGGTACCGGCAAATGTCCGATAGGGATGGCGACTCAGGATGAAACGCTCAGGGCGAGGCTGAAGGTGGATGCGGCGGCGGCCCGCGTTGCCAACTACCTGAATTGTTCCCTTGCGGAGCTGAAGACCTTTGCCAGAATAACCGGCCATCAAAGACTGCATGATTTGAATACAGGGGATTTGTGCACCATCAGCCGTGAAATCTCGGAATTCACCAATATCCCTCACGCATAACGGCACATTTGGTTATTGTGCTTATAGAATATGGAAAGGGGCTGCCGCACTGCGAGTCAAAATCATTTGATTCACAGTGCGGCAGTCCCTTTTCAGAAATTTAGCGTATCTTATTTGTTCCCATTTAAAATATCCAAAAACTCTCGTGCAGTCACAATAAACGGTTTTGCGGGAAAATGTTTAAGATTTCCAGTTACAAGATGGGCTTCATCCTCACCCTTTTCCAGAACAACCTCATAAAATGGCAGGTCTTTCATATCGGGTAAAATTATGTCTGTCGGTGTAGGAACGAGCATTTCACTCTGTTTCCTCCCCGTATCTGGATTTGCGGATTTCCTCATTGATTTCCTCAAGAGTCAAATCTTGAACACCATTTTCTTTCGCCTGCGCCCTAAGTGCCATAAATGCCTGCATACCGTCCTGCCTTGTAATATCATCGGATGCCTGGATTTCAAACGGGATTCTTCTTTCCCGAACAACAGCACGGGCAAACACATTAAACGCAGTGGTCGCATTCATTCCGAAATCGGAACACAGGGCATCAAACTGTCGTTTTAAGCTTTCGTCCATTCTAACGCTGAAAGTTGCTAATGCCATAACAACACCTCCTTGCACTTATATTATATGCAATTAGGTTCTTTATGTCAAATTATTTAACCTAATAGGTGCGTTTGCATATTTCTATGTAATATATAAAAAGCTACCTACTAAGAAATTTCAGGGGATTATCTTTCTCATTTATCTTTACATTATTATAGGCAATTTAAACTATATCATTCCTAATCTTACGGTATTTCTGGAACTATTGGAATATCTTCTTTTCCCAAGCCAGGTCCATTTGAAAACTTAATGATTTGTAATTTCCCATCATACGTAAGCCCAATATGAAAATGGAATTCGTCATCTGATTGTTCATTGTGTAAATAGTCCAAGCGAAAAGCCTTAGCCTCATTACTGTCAGAAATTAAAATCATAATATTACTCAAAGAAACATTGTTACTAACTGCTTCATCCCAGTTATTCGCTATATATTTAATACTTCTAACTATTAATTCCTTTGTATTATTGTCTAATTCCCATGTTTCAAGCCCTTCTGGAAGTTGATAAGTTATTGGTGTATTATCCAAAATTTCAAAGTCAGCACTATCAATTGCATTAGTTTGAAAACTATCTTCTTTCACATCATGGCTTTCTTTGACCTTTTCTTCTTCAGTCATAGACGATTGAATGGATTCAGCTTCATTTTCCATTGGAGATTGCTGGATAGATTCCATATTATTTTCTTCAGCTTTTCTATTACATCCTGTTGAAAACCCGATGCTAATACACAATAGCAAAAAAATAGTTTTCTTATACATCAGAATATCCCCTTTATATTTATATATTACTATATATATTATATTTTATAAATATCACTAACTAAATATCGTGTCAACTACAATTGTACAAGTTAAACTTAAAAAGTTATAAAAATATTAAAACGGGGCTATCACACCCGGGAACAAATGTGTTCCTGGCCGTTCCCCAGATATGGATTATTTGTGTATATTCCTTTAGTTTATCCAGATACCCTTCCAGTGTTTCGGTGCTTTTTTGTTAAGAGCTTTCCGTTTCCTGATGCCACGGGCACAGACCAGGAGATACAGGCAGGTGGAAGGCAAGGGAGAGGCTGCATCAATATTTTTTATCTACATCCTACATCCTGCGGGTAAGTTTTACTTGCAACCGACTGTTCTTTCTATTATACTTAAACAGTTAGCTAGTTAAGAGATAGAAAGTGGTGTTATTATGAATGAAGAACAAAAGAACAGTGTAACAGGAGAAGAACGGGCTGCGGTCCGGGAAGGCGGAAGCGGGGAACGGGTAATGACCAATAAGATGGGAACCATGCCTATGAATAAGCTGCTTTTATCCATGGCGCTTCCCATGATGATTTCCATGCTGGTACAGGCCCTTTATAATATTGTGGACAGCGTATTCGTTTCCATGATCAACGAAAATGCGCTGACCGCAGTTTCCCTTGCCTTTCCCATCCAGTCCCTTATGATTGCATTGAGTACGGGAACCGGCGTAGGTATCAATGCGGTGCTTTCCAGGAGCCTGGGAGAAAAGAATCAGGAGAATGTAAATAAGGCTGCGGAAAACGGAGTATTTCTTGCAATTGTTTCTTACGTACTCTTTCTGATTATCGGCCTGCTTATTGCAAAGCCTTTTTATTTAAGCCAGACAAAGAATGAGGAAATCGTTTCCTACGGGGTGACCTATCTGACTATTGTATGTATCTGTTCCATAGGTATGTTTACACAGATGACCTTTGAAAAGCTGCTGCAGTCCACCGGACGCACCATGTACACTATGGTTACGCAGTCCATCGGGGCCGTTATCAATATTATTTTTGACCCTATTCTGATTTTCGGTTTATTCGGGTTCCCTGAGCTGGGAGTGGCCGGCGCGGCGGCGGCGACCGTTTTCGGCCAGGCTGTGGCAGGAACCCTTGCCATCCTGTTTAATGTAAAGGTGAATAAAGATATCCAGTTGGATTTCCGGAAATTCAGGCCGGATAAGATGATGATCGGTAAGATTTATGCCGTCGGCGTACCTTCTATTATCATGCAGGCAATAGGATCGGTAATGACCTATGGCATGAACCTGATCCTCATTCAGTTCACATCCACCGCAACGGCGGTTTTCGGTGTGTATTTCAAGGTACAGAGCTTTATTTTCATGCCGGTATTCGGGCTGAATAACGGTATGGTGCCTATTGTGGCCTATAATTACGGGGCGGGCAGCAAAAAGAGGGTGAAGCATGTAACCCGCCTGAGTATTACTTATGCGGTATCCATTATGCTGATTGGGCTTTTGGTATTCCAGATCTTCCCGGACAAGCTGCTTGCTATGTTCAATGCTTCGGAAAACATGCTGGCAATCGGCGTTCCGGCGCTGCGCATTATAAGCATAAGCTTTATGTTTGCCGGATTCTGTATCGTTATGGGAAGTGTGTTCCAGGCTCTGGGAAACGGTGTTTACAGTCTTGTTGTTTCCGTGGCAAGACAGCTTATCGTGCTGCTGCCCGCCGCATATCTGCTTTCCCTTACCGGAAATGTGAACAACGTATGGTGGGCCTTCCCCATAGCGGAGCTCATGTCCTTAAGCATGACGCTTTTCTTCTATGGAAGGATTAACAGGAAAATTATCAGTAAAATAGGAGAGCCGGTGCTGATGCCGGAAGAATAAATCATGAACAGCGAAAAGAAGATAACCGTCAGAGAAGGCGGCTGGGATGATTTTTGGATTCTGCGCGACGGAATCGGGGAGGAACAGCATATCCATGCCATGAACCGCCCTGATATTTTTGCGGATCTGGAAGAAAGCCCTTTCGGGCCGGAAGATTTCCGCCTGATTATGGAGGATGAAAACAGCTTCTTCCTGGTGGCGGAGGTGGACGGCAAAGCGGCGGGCATGTGCAATGTGAAGCTGAAAAAGGCTCCGGTACATCCTGTAGTGCTGCCGCGCAGATATGCTTATATTGACGATATCTGCATCCTGCCGGATTTCCGCCATATGGGAGTGGGAAAGGCGCTGTATGAAGCTCTTGCGGAGAGGATCAGGCCTATGGGAATCCGGAAGGTGGAGCTTAAGGTTTGGGCGTTTAATGAATCTGCCATGGGCTTTTATGAGGCCCTGGGCATGAAGCCTCAGAATATCATTATGGAAGGCCATATATAGAAGAAAGCAGGTGCGCGGACGCACCTGCTTTCTGTATGTATCGGGCTTAATCTTCAATGGCAGCTTTTCTGCTGTTGATTTCCTTGAAGAGATTAGCATCTATCTTAGCTGTCCTGTCATAGTAATAGATACCGTTCTGTTCCTGCTCCACATCGGTGAGCTGGGTATAACAGAAACCGAACATCCTCGGATTATCCAGAAGGGCATCCGTAAGCCCCTTATATCTGGCCACATATTCTTCTTCGGTCTTAGGGCCGTTACCATATCCCCAGGCCTTGTCATCCGTGCTGTTCGGAGCCCATTTGATTCCGCCGTATTCGCTGACAAACATGGCCTGGCCTTCCTGATAGGTCTGCTTATCGGCAAAACGGTCATAGAAGACGCCTGTTCCATCCTTAAAGGGCTGATAGGTGGCGGCGAATTTTTCAGGATCCTGTTCGTAATCATGTACGTCAAAGATATCCGTAACCACATGGAAATTGCCGCTGGTATCAATACAGGGCCGTGTGGTGTCATACTGCTTGGTGATCTTCCAGGTGAGGGCAAGCAGACCGTCCACCTGCTTTCTTCCTTCATAATCCCAGGTTTCATTAAACGGGCACCAGCCTACGATGGAGGGATGGTTGAAATCTCTTTCAATAGCCTGGATCCACTCGGGAATAAAGGCCTCATAGCCGGAATAGGAGGAGTGGTCAAAGCCCCAGTTGGCCATTTCACCCCAGGCCAGATAGCCCAGCCGGTCACAATGATAAAGGAAACGGGGCTCAAATACCTTCTGGTGAAGCCTTGCGCCGTTGAAGCCAGCCGCCATGGAAAGGCGGATGTCATTTTCCAGCGCTTCATCGGAAGGGGCGGTGTAGATGCCATCGGGATAGAAGCCCTGATCCAGGATAAGACGCTGGAAAACAGATTTTCCGTTGATGAGAAAACGATAGCCGTCAAGCTTTACTTCACGAAGTCCGAAATAGCTGCTTACCTTGTCCTCACAGAAGGTAAGACGGAGATCATAAAGACGGCCTGCGCCGGCTTCCCAAAGATGGATCTCACTTAAGGGGATGGTGACGGTTACATTCCCGGAAATCGTTTCCGCCATGGCGCTTCCGCATTCGGTCTCTTCATAAAAAGCAGATGCGCAGAAGGTGCCTTCTCCTTCCACCACAGCTTTGATGGTAACGGAACCATCGGCGGTATTGGGATAGTACTGTACGCTGCGGATATGGGACTGGGGAGTGAATTCCAGCCATACGTTCTGCCAGATGCCTGTGGGACGGATATAGGAACAATGGTGGGAATAATACCGGTCGCTCTGCTTGCCGATGGGCTGCATGGGGCTTCTGGTATCGTCGCGGGCATAAACCACAAGATGGTTTTCCCCTTCCTTCAGGAGCGAAGAAATTTCCAGTGCAAAGGAAACATAGCCGCCTTTATGGCTTCCGGCTTCCGTCCCGTTGACAAAAACCATACATTCATAATCAACCGCGCCGAAATGCAGATAAACCTTTCCCTTCAGCTGTTCGGAAGTAACGTTAATAGTACGGTGATACCATACTGCCGGAATAAAATCGGTATACCCGATGCCGCTCAGCTTGCTTTCCGGACAGAAGGGAACCAGGATTTTGTCCGGGAATTCCGTACTCTTTCCGAAGCCCCTCTCCAGGCCGCTGCAGTTAAAATCAAATGCAAAGTCCCATGTCCCGTTCAGGTTTGTCCAGTCCTCTCTCACAAATTGCGGGAACGGATGCTCCGCTCTGGGCATTGTTTCCATAAAAACCTCCATTCTGCCGGATAACCGGCGGTACGATCCAAGACAATACCGGCCGTTATGCCTGTTTTGCCTGCATTTCTTGTTTTTCTTGTAGTATACCGCTATAATATACCTTGATAAATGGATTATACGCGCAAAAAAGTGAGGAAAACAAGCGTCATGGAGCATATTATTACATTCCTTCCCGGACAGCTGCCGGGAGAAGAGGTTTTCGGGATTGAAATGACAGGAATTACCTATCCGGACAGTCATTATCATATCGTCAGGGAAAATTCCCTCATTTACTGCCTGGAATATGTTATGGAAGGAACGGGAGTGGTGCAGATCGGAGAGGAGATTTACCATCCCGAAAAAGGAGACGTATATCTCCTGGCATCAGGGAAATATCAGGACTATCGGGCGGATCCCAGACACCCGTGGCAGAAAATCTGGATGAATGTGAGGGGGACACTCTGTGACACCCTTGTGGACGGTTACGGGCTGCGGGACGTGGTGTTGTTTAAAAACTGCAGTATTTACCCCCTTTTCAGAGAATTTGTCCAGCTTTGTGAAAAGAAGGAGGGGAGCAAAACAGAACTGGCCAAACGCACGTCCCTGCTGTTTCATGAAATCCTGCTGAATCTTGCGGCACATGAAGCTGCAGGGGGCAGCCAGGAAAAACCGCTGCCGGAAACAGCCGTACATATCAGAAAATATGTGGACGAGCATATTTATGAAAAGCTGACAATACGGCAGCTTTCGGAAGCAGCCAGTCTCTCCCCCTCGCAGCTCACCCGCGTTTTCCGTCGGGCCTACGGGCAGACGCCTTATGAATATATCCTGTCCCGCAAAGTCGACACCGCCTGTCTCCTTCTCAGGAATACCGGCCTTACCGTCAAGGAAATCGCTTACCGCCTGCAGTTTTCCGATGAACATTACTTTTCCAATCTTTTCCGTCAGCGGACAGGCAGCCCGCCGGGCAAATATAAAGAAGGACGATAGTATTCTTTGGCAGGGGGTGCATATAAAAATTCCGGGCGCATGCCGCCGTGTCTCCTGCCGTCCGCCTGTGTGCCGCAGCCCTGCAAGGATTCCTGTAAGGGGCGTTATAAGCTCGCCGGTCCTTAGGCTGCGTCTTTTGCAGCCTTAGTACCGCTGCGTGCTTATCCGAGCGAAAGCGTCCCCTGTAAGGAACCTTGCAGGGCTGCGGCACACAGGCGGACGGCAGGAGACACGGCGGCATGCGCCCGGAATTTTTATATGCACCCCTTTGGCAGCCAAAGGCTTGTTTTTCCCTGTTTGGAATGGTAAGATGAGAATAAACTATCGATTCAGGGAAGAATAATGGTAGAATAAATCTGACGGAGCAGGGAATGAAGGAAGGTAAAATTTCAAACAGGAAACAAACCATGGTTATGGCTGCGGGAGGAACCGTGGTGGTACTGCTGATTCTGTCTTTGCTGGTCTTTATGGTATATGTGGACAGGAAAGAAACCAACAGGACTATTCTGGAGATCAGTGATATTTATATGGCGGAAATGGCGGATCAGATGGCAGGTCATTTTGATACGACCATGGCGGGCCAGTTTACCCGCGTCAGCAGTGTGATGACCAATATTACACCCGGCGATCTGGAGTCTCAGGAAACCCTGAGCCATTTTATAGAAGAAAAGCGGCAGAAAAACAACTTTGTTTTTCTCGCAATGCTGGATGATAAAGGTAATTTTTATTCGGCGGACGGCTGCTTTCCCGCGGAGGGGCTTATCGGAAGCGCCCGGGCTCTTCTGGACGGAGAAGAAAACTGTATAGAGTCCAATAAGGAGCTGCTGGGGCGGCAGATAATCCTGATAACGGCAAGAATGAAGCCAGTCCAGTTCGGAGAGAACAATATGATTGCGGCAGTAGTGGGAATGGAACCCTCTTTTTTAAGCCAGAGGCTGTCTTTGTACAGGGAAGGCGCCAATGCCTACGGCAATATCATAGACAAAGAGGGCAACTATATCCTGGTATATGAAGGGAACAAAGAGGACAGCGGCGAAAATGTTTTTGATTTCCTGGAAAGCAATGCCGTATTTGACAACGGATATACATCAAACCTGCTGAGCAGGGAAATCAGTGAAGGAAAGACAGGAGTAACGGCGTATACGCTTGACGGTGTACACAAGTATCTTTATTACATTCCGCTGTCTCTGAATGGCTGGTATATGTGTGTGAGCATGCCCTATGGAAAGCTGGATGAAAGAATCAGCGGACTGAGCGATGTTATGGCCCGGATGGCCATAATAGTAATTCTGATGATAACTGCGGTTCTTTTGAGCATGTTTACCGGATATGCCGTGGTTATCCGGCAGAAGAACAGGCTTCTTACCCGGGAGAAGGCTTCAACGGAACAGGCGCTGAGCCTGGCGGAGGAGGCCAGCCTTGCCAAGAGTGAGTTCCTTTCCCGGATGTCCCATGAAATCCGTACGCCATTAAACGGTATTATCGGCATGAACCATATAGCCATGCATAGTCTGGACAATCCGGAAAAAGTGCAGGACTGTCTCAGAAAGGTGGAAATATCTTCCGAACAGCTGCTTGTCCTTTTAAATGATGTGCTGGATATGACAAAAGTGGAGAGCGGTAAAATTGAACTCTGCGTGGAGAAAATGGATTTCAGCCTGATGCTGGATCAGCTTACGGCGATTGCAGGCTCCCAGGCAGCAGAAAAGAATATTGATTTCCGTATGGATATCAGTCTGGACAGAGACTTGTCTCTCAAGGGAGATTCCCTCCGTGTCAGCCAGATCATAAATAATCTTCTTTCCAATGCGTTTAAGTTTACGCCGCCGGGAGGACGGGTAGAGCTTCGGGTACGGGAAACGGAAGTCCGGGAGAATATGCACTGGATGCAGTTTTCCGTGAAGGATTCCGGGTGCGGAATAAGAAAAGAAAACCTGGAAAAGATATTCCGTCCCTTTGAACAGGAAGGGAGCAAAACGGCGAAAACCTATGGTGGAACAGGCCTTGGACTGGCAATTAGCAGACGTCTTGCCGAGCTGATGGGCGGCAGGATCACAGTGGAAAGCCGGCCTGGGGAAGGCAGTCTGTTTACGGTGGAAATCCCTTTCCGGGAAGCGGAGGCGTCAGAGGCTGTCCTTCAGGGCGCACAGCATAATACGGAGGGAATGGAAAAGATTCCGGAAGAAAAGTTGTCGGAAAGAAATACCCGGGAGCAGGATAACGGGGGAAGGAAATCAGACATCACAGCCGGAGCGGAAAGCAGGACATTTAAGGGAAAACGAATCCTTATTGTGGAGGATAATGAACTGAATCAGGAAATTGCCTCCGAATTTATCCGTATGATGGGGGCCGAATCGGAAATTGCCGGAAACGGAAAAGAAGCTGTTTCTAAATTTGCCGCATCGGAAGAAGGATATTATGATTTGATTCTTATGGATATCCTCATGCCGGAAATGGGAGGCTACGAAGCATCGGGCATCATTCGATCCATGAAGCGTAAGGATGCGGGAACAGTGCCTATTTTTGCAATGACTGCAAACGCCTTTGCAGAGGATGTGGAAAAGAGCAGGAAGGCGGGAATGAACGCACATATCAGCAAACCGGTTTCCGCTGCCAGTCTGTATGAGGAGATGGATAAGGTTTTTCATGAGGATCAACGGCAGGGAAATTCATAACAAAAACGGACTGACTTATTTGATAAAATCTATGTCTTAAAAGTGTAAAATATAGGTAAAAAGTAGAATACCCTGCTAGGAATGAGCGGGGTATTTGTGTTAAGATATGCTTGCCGAGAAAATTGTGCAGGAAACGGCACCTGCACAAGGAAATCGTCCAAAACCTGACACCAGGCAGGGCGTGGCCGCCCGGGCGTCCCCCAACTCCCGGGGCGGGCTGAACAAAATGGGATCCGGGTATTTTACCGTCTGGTAATTACCCGGATCCTTTTTTTGTCTCCTCCGGTATCGGATATTATCAGTCCCGGGGGTTAATTGTTTCCATGACAGACATTTGATTAATCTGCCTGACAGGACGCAGCATGGACAAGACGGCGGAGCCAAGGCATAACAGAAGAATCAGCAGCAGAGGAGCGAAGGGGATCTGCCAGCCGGTTTCCCATTTTTCCGCAATCAGATACCGGAACATCATTTTATTCAGGGGGAGTCCCAAAAGACAGCCGGCTATGCAGCCTGACAGGGCATAGCTCATAGCTTGTGCTGCTATCATTCTGCGCAGCTGTTTGGAACTCATACCCATGGAGCGCATAATGCCATATTGTTTCATATGGGCTGAAACACTGGCGTTCATGCTGTTGATGATCTGGAATATAGTTATTAAAGCTATGATGATTAAAAATCCATAGATAAAGACTGCGCCGATATAAAAAGAACTCTGTGCTTCCGCGTTGGACAGACGTTTATCGGAAAAGCGGCAGCCCGGAGGAAGCAGGCCGCGTATGGAGGAGATGGCGTTGTCGTCAGCATTTTTTTCAAGCTGTATGTCAATTGAAGTATAATCTGCGTAACCGGAAATATCGGCAGAAGCCTGTTCCGTGCATACCAGCTCCCTATTATCGACGTATACATTTTTGACTCCGGGGATATTTTGTATCCTCTCAGCCAGAGAACGGTCAAGTACGGCGCCTCCCATAGTGATGGATACATCGGGCGCGGCAGGTTTTAATGCGGGCATGCTTTCATTCAAAAAAACGACCATAACATGAAAAGACAGAAACAGCATGATACTGATTGCATAAGAGCAGGTCATGAGAAATAAATTTTTTCTGTCGGCCGTTGCATGAAAAATCCCCATGCCGATGTCAATAGGAAAAATTTTGGTGTTTGCCGCCTTTTTCGTACGGAGTTGAAGTGTGCTGCCGCTTACAGCTGTCACAGGAGAAACTTCCGATGCTTTTTTTGCAGGAGACAGCGATGCCAGCAGAACGATTAAAAAGCCCACTGAGGCACCGGCTGTCAGGCCGATCGTACTGAAACGGAATAAGGGGATTTCGGAAAAACGCTGTACACTTACTGATTTAAGCAGCAGACACGCGCACCATGTGATGATTTGCCCGGCCAGCAAGCCGATCGGGACCCCTTTTATGCTCTGCCGCAGTCCCTGCAGTACGACGAAATGTCTGACCTGCTTTTCGGATGCACCTATACAGCGGAGCAGGCCATAAAACTGAATACGATCCCGGACATTAGTACGGAAGCTTGCAGAAATCATAACAGTTCCTGCGAGCAGAACTAGAAAGACAAGTATACCTGCGACAAGATACAGCGACTGCATGAGGCTGTTTTTGCTCTGACCGGTCAGTCCCAATAATGCTGTGTTTTCGGATATCTGATGATCTGACAGTCCATAATTTTCTTTGATTTCCGTAATTGCATGCTGCACATTGGCGCCGGATTTGAACTGGATACGGTAGGTGGTGCCTTCTGCTGCGTTTTCATCTGCAATTGACCGGAATCCCTCTTCACTTAAAACCATGCCATAAACATCTGCTTTTTGAAGACTTCCGGTATCTTCAAGACTTCCTGTAATTTTGTATTTCTGTTTCATGCCGTCCGGTATGGTTACAAGGACAGTACTGCCTATAGACAGGCCACACTGTTCCATAGCGGAATTGTTAAGCAAAGCTTCGTTAGGCAGAACCGGATAAGCTCCCTCAGCCAGCTTCATTTCCGTTAGTCCTGAACAGGTTTTCTCATCAGCACCTGCAAAGCTGACCGTTTTCCCCATTAATGAACCGCTGCATCCCTGGTATACCCAGCCGGACAGGGCTACGTCGGGCCTCATAGCTATCATGGCAATTAGCTGTTGGTCAATATCGGTTAAGCTGATATGATATTTTCCATTTGTCCTGATAAAATAATTTTCCTGGGCACGCCGCCCCATGTCAGCCATGCTGAAAATCGCAGTAACAAGACATACGGCAAGAACAATACACAGAACAGATATCCGCTCATTTTTTCTGTGTATTTTTCCATACCGGGAGACGAGGCTTAAATAGCTTTTCATGATTGGGCTGTGATCCTGGTTTTCCTTATTTTTTACATTAGACGTATTCATAATAATAACCTGCCTTTCCGATTAAAGAATAGCCCTTTTTTCTTACGGGCAGGTGAAATGCAGCTTACTTTTTTGTAAGCTTGCGAAAAAGGATTATCAGGGCATTTTTCATACCTCGCCCTTGACAAGCCGGAATTTCTCACGGTATAATATATACCATGACAGCATTTCAGATGCTGTGTTTTGCGGTTATGGCGGAATTGGCAGACGCGCCAGATTTAGGTTCTGGTGGGAGACCGTGCAGGTTCAAGTCCTGTTAACCGCATTGCTGAAAAGCCCTGTATTTACATGGTTTTTGTAAATACGGGGCTTTTTTTAAAATATATGTTCCATTAACTGTATTTCAGGATAACAGCCTCCACGACATCCGCCGCGTCTTCACATTTATCACAGCATTTCTCCATACAGTTATAAATGGTAGTCCAGGAAAGCACCTCAAGAGTATCCGGTGTTTTTGTATAAAGCCGGTGCATGGCCTCCGTGTACAGACGGTCCCCATTTTCTTCCAGATGGTTGATTTCAATGATCATGTCTTTAATAACCTTCGATTTACGGAAGTTTTCAAATTCCAGCATCAGTTTTTTCAGGGCATGGCAGCAGTCATTGATGATGGCGGCAAAGGTTAAGGAATCCTCCCGCAGGGAGATGATTCCGAACATATACAGCTGCAGGAGGACATCCTCCAGGCTGTCGGTCACATCATCCAGGGCATTGGAAAGCTCCAGGATATCCTCCCGGTCAATAGGAGTGATAAATTCCTTCATGAGCTTTTCCATGAGTTCATGCTTGGCAATGTCAGCCGTATGTTCAATATGATGCATTTCCTCAATCCTGACAGCCAGCCGGGCAGGATCGAAATCCGTAAAATCCTCCTTCAGCATATCCGCTGCCTTACAGGAATAGCTGACAGCTTCTGCAAACATTGTAAAATAATTATTTTCATTTTTTCTTGCCATGACGGTATCCTTTCTTTAAGTTGTGATCGATGAAATGGTTTTTCCGGACGGTGTAAGAGACGCGCTGCAGCAGAGCGTTGCTCAGAAGATAAACAAAAACAATTTTGCACACAGGAAGCCGATAATTCCGCAGCCGGGAAAGGTCAGAACCCAGGTCAGGACCATTTCCTTCACCACGCCCCAGTTGACGGCGGAAAGCCTTCGTGCGGCGCCCACGCCCATAATGGCCGTGGTTTTGGTATGAGTGGTGGAGACCGGAAGCCCGGTGAGGGAAGAAAAGAGAAGACATGCGGCGCCTGCCATATCCGCGGCAAATCCCTGGTATTTTTCCAGTTTTACCATATCCATGCCTACTGCTTTTATAATGCGGTAACCGCCGATAGAAGTCCCCAGCGCCATTACCAGACTGCAGAGAATCATAAGCCACAGCGGGATTTGGAAGGAGGTTACATTGTCCTGTCCGCCTGCAAGAAAAATTCCCAGCATGAATACACCCATAAATTTCTGTCCGTCCTGCGCTCCATGCATAAAGGCCATAGCCGCACCTCCGGCGATCTGTGCGCCTCCAAAAAAACGGGTTGTCCGACGCCGATCCATATTCCGACAGGATAATTCCACACCTTTGGCAGACAGCCATCCCAAAAGAAAGCCCAGCAGAGTTGACAGGATCAGTCCGTAGATAACCTTGATCCATTCGGAAAGCTGGATTCCGGCCAGACTGTTGTGCATGGCGATAGCCGCTCCCGAAAGTCCTGCGATCAGGGCATGGCTTTCACTGGTTGGAATCCCGAACCACCAGGCCGCGGTAGCCCAGGCCACAATTGCCACAAGGGCGGCACACAGAGCGATTAGCGCCTGGTCGGTATTCCCTCCAAAATCCACCATATTATAAATCGTGGAAGCTACGCCGGCATTTATCATGGTCATGACAAAGACTCCCAGAAAATTAAAAACGGCGGCCATAATTATGGCTTTTTCAGGACGGATGGCTCTGGTGGAAACACAGGTTGCGATGGCGTTGGGAGCATCTGTCCAGCCGTTGACCAGGATAACACCGAGAGTCAGAAGAACAGTGACGGCAAGAGCGGGATTAGACACGAGCTGTGAAAGAAAAGCAGAGAAGCTTATAGTCATTTCTTTACCCTTTCTTAACATGTATTAAACATATAATTTACATGGCTCATTATATATAGAAGGAAAAGAAAAAACCATGGCGGAACGGTCTTTTTTACATACTTTTTACATAGGTTAAAATGTCGCCAAAAAAGAAGGCCTTCCGGGATTTTCTGTTTCCCGGAAGGCCTTGTAATTCCATATGGACTGTTTCTTATACGGTCTATTTTACTAAGGAGCAGATTATCTGAACACATCTGTCCACACCCAGCGTCGTGCTGTTCAAAACAATATCGTAGCTCTCTGCGCGCCCCCATTTTTTGTCGGTAAAGAAGTTATAATAGAGGCTTCTGTCCTTGTCTCTTTTTTTGATAAGGCTTTCCGCTTCCCGTGAAGAGATGTTCTGCCGTTCCGTAATCCGTTTGATTCGTTCCGGCATATTTGCACGGATAAATACGGAAATCACATTAGGGTAGGACTCCAGAACAGAATCGGCGCATCTTCCCACAATGATGCAGGATTCCCTGTCGGCCAGCTGCCGGATCACCTGGGACTGTACATTGAACAGCATGTCGTTCATGGGAAGTCCAAAGCCGGTCATTTCGTTGGAATAATCGGAAGGAACGGTATACAGCCAGGGATTGGCACGCTTTTCATCCACCGGTTTCAGATGTTCCATCCCGATACAGCTTTTTTCGGAAGCCATTTGAATCAGCCTGCTGTCGTAGCATTCAATTCCCAGTTCCTTTGCGGCAATTTTACCAATTTCATGACCGCCGCTGCCGAACTGCCTGCCGATCGTAATAATTGTATTTGCCATATAAAAGCCCCCTTTTCTATATGAAAAAACATACGTCAAAAGTTACCTTCCTACTATTATAATACTGCAAAAAAGTAAGTTTGGAAAGAGCAGAAAACAGGGGAAGAGGGGAATTATCGTTCCATTTTAAGAAGAATTTCCGGCGTTCCGTCTTCATAGCGCCATATTCCTTTGCAGAGAAAACCATGTCTTTCATAAAAAGCTATGGCTCTTTCATTTTTCTTTAAGACCCATAGATATGTAACTGCATGATTTTCTATTGCGAATTCCAGAAGCTTTCCTCCGATTCCCTGGCCCTCAAAAAAACAGTCTACATAAAGCTCCTTTACACAATGGCCTTCTATATGAATCAGGCCTTTGACGAATTCATCGTCATAAACCCAGATGCTGTCCAGAAGATGGGGGTTATTTATATATTCCCGGGCTGCAGATAATACCTGCAGGTTACCGAAGGAAAATTTATCGTTACGAAAAATCGAACGGTAATTCATCCTTTTTGTAAACACTAATATTTCTGCGATTCTGGAAATGTCTTCTGTCCCGGCTTTTCTGATATTCATCTTTATGCACCTGCCTGTTCCGATTTTCTTTTTCTTTAAAAATTACAGCAATGGAAGCCGCATTGCCACCCTAGGCTCCGGCTCTTCAAACCGGCGTATCAGGCAGCGTTCCGTGCATATTTCCATATAATTTTCCCTCATGTTTTCTATTGAAGCCCCCGCCTGCGTTTCAGCCAGTTGCCTCTCAGGTAATAAATAATGAACATGACGGAGGTTACTGTCCAGGTCAGCGGATAGCTGAAGGCCACGGTGGAAACATCCGGGCGCAGGGGGACGATGACTAGGATCCAGATAACACGCAGGACGCAGATGCCGAAGCAGGTGAGGAGCATGGGGATGATGGAATCCCCGCAGCCTCTGGCGGTGCCTCCCAAAATTTCAATACAGATATAGGTAATATAGCTTGGAGAGATGACGGCCATCATATGCAGGCCGATATCGATAACACTGTCATCCGAGGTAAACAGGCGGAAGAAAATCCTGCCGCCGAGAAGCACAACCGCGCTGAGCAGTACGCTGGTAAAGGCGGCCATTCCCAGGCAGACCTTGACGCTTTTATGAATCCGGTCGTATTTTCCTGCGCCGAAATTCTGTCCTGCAAAGGTGGTGATGGCAACACCGTAAGCACCCATAATCATCCAGAAAATACCGTCCACCTTTCCATAGGCGGTCCAGGCGGCAATCGTATCCGTCCCGAAGGCGTTGATACTGGCCTGGATGATCAGATTGGAAACGGAATACATGGTGGACTGCAGCCCGGCAGGCAGGCCTATGCGGATGATGTGCTTCAGGATAGCCGGGGCAAAACGGATTTCCCTTATATATAATTTATAGGAATCGGTGGTTCTCATCAGTGCGGCGAGAACCATGACGGCGCTTGCCACCTGGGAAAGGGTGGTGGCGATGGCAACGCCTGCCACACCCAGCTTCAGGACAACCACGAAAAATATATCCAGGATAATATTAATAAAACAGGAAATTATCAGAAAATAAAGAGGCCGCTTAGCATCGCCTGCCGCACGGAGAATACCGGATCCCATGTTATATATTAAAGAAGGAATGACTCCCAGGAAGTATATACGCATATAGGTCAGGGAGAGCTTCATGATATCATCAGGCGTATTCATGAGCTGCAGGGCTGCGCCGGAAAAAATAAGCCCGAGGATCATGATAATGGCACCGCCTGCAAGGGAGAGGGCGATGGAGGTATGTACGGCCTTTTTTACGTCAGCATTGTTTTTAGCTCCGTAAAATTGGGATATAATAACAGTAGCGCCTGAAGACAGACCTACAAAGAAGCCTACCAGAAGGTTGATCAGGGTGGCGGCAGGGCCTCCCACGGCGGCCAGAGCCTCTTTTCCCACAAAATTGCCTACAATAACAGCATCGGCAGTATTGTACAGCTGCTGGAAAAAGGTGCCGAAAAGAATGGGAAAAAAGAAAAGCAGAAGCTGCTTCCAGATAACCCCTTCCGTAATTTGATTTGCTGTCTGTTTTTTCATAAAACCTCCTGCCCGCTTTTTCGGGTGTAAAATTTGGTTTAAAGCCTTGCGTGTTTTTGCCTGAGCGCCCTTTGGCAAGGATTAACAGGCGGACAATTTACCGCAAAAAAATAGCAGCCTGACGGCGTCTGTTACCTATTATAAAGTGTTTATTCCTGAAACTCAATAGGCGTTTGATTTACTTGACGGATAGGACGGCGGAAAGGTATACTGAAAATTGCTCGTCAGCATATGACTAAAGATAATTTGGAGGATCAGTAAATGATTTCAGTAATTCTTTTATTTATATTGGGGCTGTTTCTTATCTGCTTCGGAGGGGACAAGCTGGTGGATTCTTCCGTGGCCCTGGCTAAGAAAATAGGGATTCCGCAGATTGTTGTGGGGGCAACCATTGTGAGCATCGGTACGACGCTGCCCGAAATCCTGGTATCCACAACCGCCGCGTTTGATGGTTCCGCAGCAATAAGCGCAGGAAATGCTTTCGGCTCCATCATATGCAATACGGCCTTAATCGCCGGCTTCGGACAGCTTATCCGCCCGGCAAAAAAGGTGGAATTCACTTCTCTGGCCTGGAGATGCCTGTTCTTTTTCGCAACGATTCTGGCAATGACGGCATACGGCTGGTTTACCGGCAGTTTTGACAGAGTCAGCGGAATTGTGCTTTTGTGCCTGTTTGCCCTGTATGCGTGGCTGAATATGGCACGTGCCAAATCGGAAGAAGAGGTGACGGTGGAAAGTGAGGAAAGCCTGGAGGAGCTGAAGAAGATTTCTCTTCCCAGGAATCTGATGATGCTGGCCTTCTGTGCGGTGCTTCTGTTCCTCGGCGCCAACCTGCTTGTGGATAACGGCATTATAATTGCCGGTTACCTGGGCGTCCCGGAAAGAGTGATCGCCGTTACGGCCATCGCGCTGGGAACCTCCCTTCCGGAGCTGGTAACCACCATTATGTCATTGGTCAAGGGCTGTGAAAACGTGGGCCTGGGAAATATCATAGGGGCCAATATCCTGAATCTGCTGCTTGTCATCGGTATTCCTGCCACGATCACCGGCATGAAGCTGGAGACACAGACAGTACGTGTGGATGCTCCTTTAGGCGCCCTGCTCATGGGTATCCTCATCCTCCCTATCCTTTTCCGGAAAAAAGGAAGCCGTGTCCAGGGGGCCGTGCTTTTAGGCTGTTATGCCCTTTACTGTGCGTTCAACTTTTTCTGAGACTTGTACTTGTAATAGGGAAATGAATCTGCTATAATTTTAGCGGACTATGGAAAAATCTATATATTGAGAATTTTAAAAGGAGATGTCAAAATGAGAGGAAACATTGTAGTTGGACAGTCCGGCGGACCGACAGCCGTAATTAACTCTTCCGTTGCCGGCGTATATGCCGCAGCTAAGAAGCTTGGAGTAAAGAAAATCTATGGTATGGTTCATGGTATTCAGGGATTCTTACAGGACAACCTGATCGACCTTGGAGAGTATCTGGATGACGAAACAGGTATCGAATTACTGAAGAGAACTCCTTCCGCATTTTTAGGCTCCTGCCGTTTCAAAATGCCTAAGATTGAAGGACATGAAGAAGTGTATGAAAAAGTATTCGAAATCATGGAAAAGCATGATATTGAGTGTCTTTTCTACGCAGGCGGAAATGACTCCATGGATACGGTGAAGATGCTGTCCGATTATGCGGCTGCTCACAATAAGCCCCAGCGCTTCATGGGTGTTCCCAAGACAATTGACAATGACCTGCCGGTAACCGATCACTGCCCGGGATACGGTTCCGCAGCTAAATATATCGCAACCAGCATGAAGGAAATCATCCGTGACAACGAGTCCTTTGGTGTGGAAAAGCCCACCGTTTGTATCGTTGAAATTATGGGACGCCATGCAGGATGGCTGACAGCAGCAGCAGCACTAAGCCGCGGCGATGACTGTACAGGACCGGATGCTATCTATCTTCCGGAAGTTACTTTTGACATGGACAAGTTCATGGAGAAGGTAAAGCATCTGGCAGCAACCAAATCCTCCGTTGTAATCGCAGTTTCCGAAGGAATTGCCCTGGCTGACGGACGTTTTGTATGCGAACTGGGCAATGCTTCCGATTTCGTGGATGCATTCGGACATAAGCAGCTTTCCGGCTGTGCGGCTACTCTGGCTAACAAGGTAGCGGCAGAAACAGGACTCAAGACCCGTGCGGTAGAATTCTCCACCCTGCAGCGTGCGGCTACCCACCTCGCTTCCCTGACTGATATCAACGAAGCATTCCAGGTAGGACATGACGCAGTAGTTGCTGCAGAAGAAGGAAAGACCGGCATGATGATCACTCTGGACAGAAATGGAGACGATCCTTACCAGTGCGGCACCAGCGCTTACGATATCCATGCAATCGCCAATGTGGAAAGACCTGTTCCGGCTGAGTGGATTACCGAAGACGGCTGTGATGTAAACGAAGGCTATGAGAAATATGCAAGACCTCTCATCATGGGCGAACTGCAGCCGCTGTTCATCAACGGTGTTCCCCGTCATCTTGTAAGAAAATAAATATGTTTATAGGAAAGGCGGTACCGGGATTTCTTCCGGTACCGTTTTTATTTTTTGAAAACCGTATCCTTTGATTTTCTCAGAAGCAGCGTCCGTTTTCGTACAATTTATATATAAGACAGTGTTTTTTTAGTCGGATTTATAGTATTTTTAGAACATGGACACAATTTAGACACATTTGAGGTATACAGTTATATATATGAAGTAAGACACCGGCTGTGCTGACCTGAATAAAAGCCAGAATAGCAGGCGCTTTACAAACAGGGCGGGCAGATGACGGAGATAATAAAAGCCGCAGCCCGGAGAAAATTCAGGAGGCATAGAAAATGAGTGATCAGAAAGAATTAGCAAAAATCCAAAAATTTGCGGAAAAGAAAAAAACGGCTGGTATTATTAAAATGATGGGCAAGGCAGACAGTGATGTACTTGTAGCAGCGCTGGAAGCATTGGGAATCATCGGAGATGAGGATTCATTTAACCAGATAACCCATTATCTGGAGCATGAGGATGCAAAGGTAAGAGTTGCCGCCTGCAAGGCAGCACTGGTTATTGATACGGAATATATGAAGACGAGAGTAAGACACCAGCTGATGGTGGAAGCGGATCCGGAAGCAAAGAAACAGATTCAGGATGCACTGAATAATTCGAAAGAAACAAGAGTATAAATTCCATTTACATACATAGAGTGTGGAATATAATGTGGCTGTAGGGAAGGCGGTGTTCATATGACGCTGCTTTACCTACAGCCATTTTTACGCTTTTTTTACCAGCTGTTCTTGACAAGAAAGGGAGGATGGAGTATGATTTGAACAACAGGGAAAACGTTTTCCGGAAATGACAGGGAAAACGGATATGTAAAGGAGGGATGAGATGGCTTCCATCAGGGATGTGGCACAGAAGGCGGGAGTTGCAATTTCTACCGTTTCCAAGGTGCTCAACCAATATCCCAATGTGAGTGAAGAAACGAAAGCCAAAGTAAATGAGGCGATCAGGGAGCTGAATTTCACACCCAATACCATAGCTTCCGCATTATCGTCCAAGCAGGCGGGAAGAGTGGCGCTCCTGTTGAATCTGAATACCCAGACCCAGGCGATTGACGAAATTGATATGCAGTATATTTCCGGAGCCATTAATAAGGCCCAGGAAATGAAGCTGGATGTCATAACTGTATTTTTTTCCATGATCAAAGATCGGGATGTTTACGGAATCGTCAATTATTTAAAGGCACAAAGCATTGAAGGTATTATTATTTACGGAATGAGCCGTGAGGATAAGATTCTTCATAAGCTGATCGAGGAACAGCATTTCCGAATCGTGGTGGTCGATGCCCCGTTTGTGAATCCCAACACCTCTTCGGTGCAGATAGACCATGAAAAGGCGCAGTATGATGTGGCGAAGAAGACAATCCTTGAAAATAAGGGAAATAAAATCCTTTATATTGCAGGGAAAAAGAACGGGTTTGTCACAAAAGACCGGCTTGACGGCATGAAGCGCCTTGCGGAAGAAGAAAAGCTGTCACTGCTTGTCCGTCAGGGAGATTTCAGTGAAAAGAAAGCCAGACAGCTGGCCTTCCAGTATGCCCGAAGCAGGGACATCGTTGTATGCGCCTCGGATTTAATGGCGATCGGCGCTATGAGGGCTCTTCAGGAAATGGATATATTCAGGCCTGTCTGCGGCTTTGACGGAATCACGTTAATGGGATATGCAGGAAAACAGATGAATACGGTGAGACAGGATTTTTACAGGATCTCCGCGGAAGCCATGGAAGAGATGGCAAGGCTTCTGGAAGGCGGGGAAGGACGGGAAATCCTGCTGGACTATTCAATCATAAGAATGCAATATCTGGATATTATATGTTAAATAAACATGTTTTTTATTGTAAAAGCTAGGAGGAAGGAACAATGGCGTTAATGGACACAATTCAAAGGGAAATTCTCGAGGAACGGCTGGAGCAGGAAATGGAAGCTCTGTCACAGGAAATGTACGGGAAAAGGATTGCGGAAATATCAGATAAGGACTTGTATTATGTGATACTGAATCTGACAAAAGGCATGATGAGTGCAACCATCCCTACAGACGGAAAGAAAAAGGTATATTATATTTCCGCAGAATTCCTTATCGGAAAGCTGCTTTCCAACAACCTGATAAATTTAGGGGTTTATGACAAAGTGGAGAGCATATTGAAGGCGAAAGGAAGAAATCTGGCGGAAATCGAAGAAGCGGAGCCGGAACCTTCTTTAGGAAACGGCGGTCTGGGAAGGCTTGCGGCATGCTTCCTGGATTCTATCGCCACTCTGGGGCTTCCCGGAGAGGGAATCGGCCTGAATTATCATTTCGGCCTTTTCAAACAGGTCTTTAAGGATAATCTGCAGACGGCGGAAAAGGACGCATGGCTGGAAAAGCAGTCCTGGCTCACCAAAACCGATACCAGCTTCGATGTGTATTTCGGAAAGAAAAAGGTGACGTCCAGACTTTACGATATTGATGTGATTGGATATGACAGCGGTGTGAACAAGTTGCGTCTGTTTGATTTGGAGTCCGTGGATGAGAGCCTGGTGAAGGACGGCATTACCTTTGATAAAGAGGACGTGGAAAGGAATCTGACTCTGTTCCTTTATCCGGAGGATTCGGACGAAGCGGGAAATTTACTGCGTATTTACCAGCAGTATTTTATGGTGAGCAATGCGGCCCAGCTCATTCTGAAGGAGATGAGGGAGAAGCATTATGATCTGCGCAAGCTGTATGAGCATGCGGTAATCCAGATTAATGACACGCACCCTTCCATGATCATCCCTGAATTGATCCGTATCCTGGTGGAGGAGAAAGCCTTTACCATAGATGAAGCGATTGAAGTGGTGAGCAAAACCTGTGCCTACACAAACCATACGATTCTGGCAGAAGCCCTGGAAAAATGGCCTTATGCTTATCTGGAGAAGGTGGTGCCTCAGCTGATTCCTGTTATCGACGAGCTTGATAAAAGGATCAAGGCAAAATATAAGGATCCCAAGGTACAGATCATCGACAAGGATAAGAGGGTCCATATGGCCCATATGGATATCCACTACGGTGTCTCCGTAAACGGTGTGGCGGCTATTCATACCCAGATCCTTGAGGAAACGGAGCTGCATCATTTTTATGAGATTTATCCGGAAAAATTCAATAATAAGACAAACGGCATTACCTTCCGCAGATGGCTGCTTTCCTGTAACAGGGAACTGACCGCTTTGATTGAGGAAGGGATCGGCTGCGGCTTCAAGAAGGATGCAGATGAACTGGAGAAGCTCCTGGAATTCAAAAATGATGAAGAATTCCTGAATCGTCTGGAAGCCATCAAGATGGATAATAAGAAAAAACTGTCGGCCTTCATACAGGAAAAAGAAGGGGTGGAAATCAACCCTGATTCCGTATTTGATATCCAGGCCAAGAGGCTTCATGAGTATAAGCGCCAGCAGATGAATGCGCTGTACATTATTCATAAATACCTGGAAATTAAAAAAGGAAAGAAGCCCTCCGTTCCTGTAACCTATATATTCGGCGCCAAGGCGGCACCCGCTTATGTCATTGCACAGGATATCATCCATCTGCTCCTTGTTCTGCAGGAAATCGTGAATAAGGATCCGGAAGCCAGCAAGTATATGAAGATCGTCATGGTGGAAAATTATAATGTAAGCTATGCGGAGAAGCTGATTCCCGCCTGTGATATTTCCGAGCAGATATCCCTCGCTTCCAAGGAAGCCTCCGGTACCGGCAATATGAAATTCATGCTTAACGGTGCGGTGACGCTGGGAACTGCGGACGGGGCCAATGTGGAAATCCATGATCTGGTTGGGGACGACAATATCTATATTTTCGGAAAGGATTCCGAAACGGTCATTAAGCATTATGAAAAGGCAGATTATGTATCGAAGGATTATTATAAGAAGAGCCCTGTCATCAGGGAAGCGGTGGACTTCATCATAGGTGAGCAGGCGATGAAGGCCGGCCATAAGGAAAATCTGGAACGCCTTTACAAAGAGCTTTTGAACAAAGACTGGTTTATGACGCTTCTGGATCTGGAGGATTATATCGCTGTAAAGGATAAGATGCTGGAAGATTATAAAGACAGGGAAAAATGGAAAAAGATGATGCTTGTTAATATTGCCAAAGCCGGCTTCTTCTCTTCTGACAGGACAATCAGGGAATATAACAGGGATATCTGGAAATTAAAATGATAAACTGATTGGAAAACAGGTGTGCAAAGCCTGCAGAGGGGTATATAAATGAGAAGAAGTGGTATATTAATGCCGGTTTCCAGCCTTCCTTCGGAGTATGGAATCGGATCCTTTTCGAAGGAAGCTTATGAATTTGTGGATTTTCTGGAAAGCGCGGGGCAGAAGCTGTGGCAGATACTGCCCCTTGGCCCCACAGGGTACGGGGATTCCCCGTACCAGTCCTTTTCCACATTTGCAGGAAATCCGTATTTTATTGATTTGGAAAGCCTTGTGGAAGAAGGCTGGATCACCCGCGCCGAATGTGATAAAATGGACTTTGGAGAGGATGAATGCTATATCGATTATGAAAAGATGTATCATTCCCGTTTCCGGATCCTGAAAAAGGCTTTTGATAAAAGCGGCATAGAGGAAAATCCTGAATATCAGGAGTTTGTGAAAGAAAATGCTTTCTGGCTGGAGGATTATTCCTTATACATGGCCATTAAGGATTCCCTTGGAGGAGCCAGCTTCCTGACCTGGGAACAGGATATTAAGCTCCGCAGGGAAGAGGCCCTGGAGGAATGGCGCAAGAAGCTTTCGAAGGAAATTGCTTTTTATAAGTTCCAGCAGTTCCTGTTTACGAAGCAGTGGCTCGCACTGAAGAGCTATGCGAATAAGAAGGGGATCCTTATTGTAGGGGATATTCCTATTTATGTGGCGCTGGACGGAGCGGATACCTGGGCCAATCCGGAGCTTTTCCAGCTGGATGAGGATTGTACGCCCCTTGCAGTGGCCGGCTGTCCGCCGGATGCATTTTCCGCAACAGGGCAGCTTTGGGGAAATCCTCTTTACCGTTGGGAATACCATAAGGAAACAGGCTATGTCTGGTGGATGAAGCGTATTTCCTATTGTTATAAGCTGTACGATATCCTGCGTATCGATCATTTCCGCGGATTTGAATCCTACTATTCGATACCGTACGGAGATCTCACGGCGGAGTTCGGCCACTGGGAAAAAGGGCCTGATTATGATTTCTTCCGCACGCTGAAGCAGGAGCTTGGCGCAAAGGAAGTGATCGCGGAGGATTTGGGCTATCTGACCCCTGCGGTGCTTAAGATGGTAAAGAAAACAGGCTACCCGGGGATGAAGGTACTTCAGTTCGCTTTTGATCCCAGGGAAGAGAGCGATTATCTTCCTCATAACTATACTCAGAACAGTGTGGTATATACGGGAACACATGATAACCAGACGACAACAGCCTGGGTGGAAGAAATTGGCAGAGAGGATCGGGCTTTTGCCAAACAATATCTGAATGTAAAAAGGAACAAGGACGTGCCGGAAGCCATGGTAAGGGCGGCGCTTTCCAGCGTTTCCGACACTGCTGTAATACCGGTTCAGGACTGGCTCGGCCTGGGTGCCGAGGCACGTATCAATACCCCCTCCACTCTGGGGGAAAACTGGAAGTGGCGCCTGAAAAAAGGCCAGTGCAGCCAGGAGCTTGCGGAGCACATCCGCACGATGACCAGACTGTACGGCAGATAAGCAGTATAATATAGAAAAAACCGCCGCAGGGCGGTTTTTTCTGTCTTTACATAACTGCAGTATGGAAAGGAAAACAAACAGCTCAGAAGTCAAACGACCAGGAGGTATGGGGATGGAAAACAAGGAAATGACTTATTTGGGAAAACCCGTGGATTGGAGCAGGGAAAAAGCGGGAGACGGTTATCCGCTCCTTCTTTATGCGGAAGATGATGGGAAAAGGCTGCATTGGGATCAGGAGAAATATCCCTGTTTTTTCTGGCAGGTTTCCGTGGATAAGGACACGGAGCATATGGACATTGCGGAGCAGATGCGTGCCCTTGTGGAAAAATATCCTGTTGATGTGAGCCGGATCTACGGGGCAGGAGCGGGAAAGGCCGCGAATGTGATTTGGGAAATGATGGGTGCATATCCGGATTTATTCGCCGCTGTGGCTGTTTCCGGAGGCGCGGGACAGACCTGGAAGGTGAGAAGGGCATCCTATGTGCCGGCATGGATATTCGGCCGGGAGAATGACAGCTATTGTCCGGCGGGCGGACAGATCTGGTCGGACCAGGGAAAACTCCTTCACGGCTGCCTTACACTGGTCAGAAGCCTGAGGGCGGCGGGAAACGAAAGAGTGCTTTATTCCCCCAAGCCGGAAATGACGGGAGAAGAACTGCTGGAGGACAAAGAGGCCGTACAGTGGATGTTTGTCCGGAGCAAAAGAGAGGGCTACCGTATCGATATGCTCCGTCCCGGCGTCTGGAAGCTTCAGGATTATACGGGAAGCTCCTTCTATGTAGTGGAAGGCACCAGGGCGGCGCTGGTTATTGATACAGGCTTCGGGGCGGAGCTGGTTACCCCGTGGATAAGAAAAATCACGTCACTTCCGCTGGAGCTGGCATTAACCCACTGCCACGGGGATCATATGTATCATGCGGATGAATTCAAAACCGTATATCTGTCCGCCAAAGAAAAGGAACCGCTGGAGAGAATGAAAAAGACCATGCTCGCAGGCAGAGACATCGACTATGATTCCCTTCAGGATATTCCTGACGGCACCGTGATCGATTTGGGCGGCCTGGGGATTGAAGTGATGGAGCTGCCGGGGCATACGCCGGGCAGCGTACTTTTTATCGATCATACCCATAAGGTGATCTTTACGGGTGATGCCATCGGATCCGGACAGATGGTGCTCCTGCAGCTGGCGCCGGTGATATCCCTGCAGGAATATAAAAAGAATCTGGAACGTCTGTATGAACGGCTGGAAGATATGGACGACTATGTGCTCCTGGGAGGGCATATGGAACAGGAGGGAGGCTATCCTTTCGGAACGCCCTATAATCCATCGCCCTATAATCCTCTGGGCAGGGAGGTCGTGCAGGATATGATGGAGCTGTGCGATATCTTCGGAAGCGACAAGGTGAAAAAGGAAGAACTGCCGCCGGATCGGATGTGTGAGGAACCCTCCTTCCTGGGATATTTCGGCAAAGCCGGACTCTGTGCCAGAAGCAGCCAGTTCTGAAATTTCCATGAAAAATATCCCTGAAAGTTACCAGGAAAGCCTCCGGAATTGTTTCCGAAGGCTTTCTTAAGAAAATCCTTAGGAATTTAACCGTCGGTTTCGTTGATTTTTTATAACATATCATATATAATTTATCCAGACGTTTATCTTGAGGGGAACTGATAGAGACTGGGAGAATAATATGAGTGATAAAGATTGGACAGACCTGGGGAATGATATCAGGGACATGGTGGATGACGCTGTCAAGTCACAGGACTTCAGAAAACTGAATGAAAATATCTGCCGTACCGTGACGGACGGGCTTGACAATATCAGCAGAAGTATAAAGAAAAATCTGGGATATGGGGATCCGCACGGCCCCTATCAGAATAATAACGGACAGTGGGGACCCCATTATACAAACGGCCCCGGAGTGTCGCCCGGACAGCCGCAGGGACCGAACCCTGCAGGGCCTTTTCCTAATAACGGCGCCGGAAACTGGCGTCAGGGGAATGGCGGCAATCCCGGGCCGGGGAATCCGGTTCAGGGGAATCCCGGACAGGCAGGGGGCTGGAGACCGCAGAATGGTGTTCCTTATGGAAATAATGCGCCGGGACAATGGCAGTATAACCGTCCGCCCCAGAATGCCGCGGGCACGGCGGTGCAGAATGCTTTTTCATCGGCAAGGAACAGCCTGATGCAGCATCCGCTCTATGCCAAGACCTTTGGCTCTCAGGCGGGAGGGACAGCCTTGTCCGCAGTGGGCTTTACGATTGCGGGATGCTCTGCGGTGGGAATACTGATAACCGCGTTAGTAGGGCTTGCCAGTACCTGGGTGGGCGGCATGAGCGTGGCCATAGCCATTCTTGCGGTGGTTTTGGGCGGCTCATCTATTATGGCCTGGAAAGGGACCAGTATCCTGGGAAGGGTAAAAAGATTCCGGAAATATGTGGACGGGCTGAAGGGAAGGACCTACTGCAGCGTCAGGGAACTGGCAGAAGCCGTCGGCAAGAATGAAAAGTATGTCCGCAATGACCTGCAGAAGCTGATAAAGATGGGCTGGTTCAAGCAGGGGCATATGGACCGTATGGGGACATGCCTGATTGTCAGCCATGAAACCTACAAACAGTATGAGGAAACACAGCTGCGGCTTGATGAACGCCAGAAGCAGGAAAGCGCCAGGGAACTGGAAATGAAAAAAGCAACGGACGGACTTTCCGGGGAAGTGAAGGAAATGATCCGGACGGGAAATGAATATATTATCCAGATTAAAAAAAGCAACGACGCTATCAAGGGAGAGGAAATTTCCGAAAAGATATCCCACATGCAGATGATTGTGGAAAAGATTTTCCAGAGGGTGAAGGAACATCCTGAATTTGCCCCGGATCTTCACAAATTTATGGAATATTATCTTCCTACAACAGTAAAACTTCTGGATGCCTATGAAGAACTGGATAAACAGCCCGTACAGGGAGAAAATATCACAAATGGGAAGGGTGAAATTGAGAAAACACTGGATACGCTGAATGTGGCGTTTGAAAAGCTGTTGGACAGCCTGTTTGAGGATACGGCCTGGGATGTTGCAACCGATATTTCCGTCCTGCATACCATGCTGGCGCAGGAAGGCCTGACGGAATCCGGTATGAAAGCAAAAGACTGATACTGCAAAGAGAGATAAAAGGAGCATAAAAAATGAGTGAAGAATTCAAAGATTTTACGGCAACGCCCACACTGACACTGAACCCGGTGGCTGAAGAAAGCGCGGTGCCGGCAATGGCGCAGGAAACCCGTGTCCAGCCCAATGAAGCAGGCTGGGATGACAGCATGCTCAGCGCTGAAGAAAAACAGATGGTAGTGGATTTTTCCAAACAGATAGATCTGAAAAATTCCAATTTGATCATGCAGTATGGTGCAGGCGCACAGAAGAAAATGGCGGACTTCTCTGAAAAAGCCCTGGATAATGTAAAGACACAGGATCTGGGAGAGGTCGGAGATCTTCTCAGCGGCGTTGTTTCTGAATTAAAGAGTTTTGATGCGGAAGAGGAAAGAGGCGTTTTCGGATTCTTCAAGAAATCTGCAAATAAGATAACCGCCATGAAGGCAAAATATGCCAAGGCGGAAACTAACATAAATAAAATCTGCCAGGTCCTGGAGGGACATCAGGTACAGCTGATGAAGGATGCTGCTACTCTGGACAAGATGTATGAGCTGAACAAAACGTATTTCAAAGAGCTGTCTATGTATATCCTGGCCGGAAAGAAAAAGCTGAAAGAGGTCAGAGAAGGCGAGCTGGCACAGATTACGGCAAAGGCCCAGCAGTCAGGGCTGCCTGAGGATGCCCAGGAAGCAAGAGACCTGGATTCCATGTGCAACCGTTTTGAGAAGAAGCTTCACGATCTGGAGCTTACCCGTATGATATCCATTCAGACGGCGCCTCAGATCCGTCTGGTGCAGAATAATGATACGCTGATGGTGGAAAAGATTCAGTCTACTATCGTCAATACTGTGCCCTTGTGGAAAAGCCAGATGGTTCTGGCGCTGGGTGTGGAACACTCCACCCAGGCGGCTGCTGCACAGCGTCAGGTTACGGATATGACTAATGAACTGCTTCGCAAGAACGCAGCCACACTGAAAACGGCAACCATTGAGACCGCCAAGGAATCCGAACGCGGAATCGTGGATATGGAGACTCTGAAGATTACCAACGAATCCCTGATTTCCACGCTGGACGAGGTAATGCGAATCCAGCAGGAGGGCAGGCAGAAGCGCCAGGAAGCGGAAGTGGAAATGGCACGTATGGAAAGCGAATTGAAAACAAAGCTGCTGCAGATCAGCGGCTGAAAAAAGCAGGGAGGCTTAAATGTAAGCCTCCCTGTTGTTATGAACTAAAACTTTTTTGTACTCAGGGTGGAGTTATGATACTCCGGATTATATGTTACATCTTCCAGAAACCATTCCGGCGGGATAAAAGCTTCCGCTTCTTTTTCTGTGGGAAATTCAACCTCCGCAATGATCAAAGGCGCGAATGGCTCCATAAAAACATCCAGCTCGATGGTATAGGGAGGAAGCGGGATAAGATACCTGCGCTTTGTAATGATATTTCCATCGGCTTTGGAAACCAGATGGTTATAAGCCTGTTCATTCAGAGGAAGATTATATTCCTCCCTGGCCATGAGCCCCTTTCCCTTATAGGTGAGGTAATAAGTATTGTCCTCTCTGCGGACACGCACAACCGGGTTTGTATTAAGGTATCCCTGCTCAATGAGATGGCTGTCATACCGGGCCAGATCTTCCGGCAGCTGTCTGACTGTAAATTTTCTTTCTATTTCCATCGGTATTCCTCTTTTCTCCTGCATGGTACGGCGCTGCATGAATATTACAGTAATGCGCTGTACGGGCCTTGGGCCGGCAGATTTTTTTATTCATGGACTCTTTTTTTCAGTGTAACACAGGGCAGCGTATGGTACAAGGCGGATGCTTGCGCAAGTAAGGCAATGCCGCCGTATAAGTCACGGTTCCTGGTTCCGCTGTCCTCCTTTCCATTTTAAAATTAAGGAAATATTCACAGAAATTTTATTGGATATTGGGTGGCTATTTGGTACAATGAACAAGGATATAAGAAAAGCTTGCCTGAAAGAACAACAGTTGTATAATAAGTGCGCCAACGCGTACGGATGGGAGCAAAAATGAGCAGAATCGGAATTTTTTTTGCAGAAGGATATGAAGAGATAGAAGCCCTGACTGTAGTGGACCTGGTGAGAAGGGCAGGAATCTCCATTGACATGATCTCAGTTACAGAAGCTGGAGAAGTAACAGGTTCTCATGGCATAACGGTAAAAATGGACAGAACGCTTGCGGAAACAGACTTTTCCCAGCTGGATATGCTTGTTCTTCCCGGAGGTATGCCGGGGACAAAAGGGCTTGAGGACTGTGAAGCGCTGATGGAAAAGCTGGATGAATTTTACACGTCCGGAAAGTATATAGCCGCTATTTGTGCGGCCCCCAGTATTTTTGGACACAGAGGTTATCTGAAGGGAAGGAAGGCAACCTCTTATCCGGATTTTGAAAGCCATCTGGAGGGCGCCGATGTTATCGGAGCAGCCGCAATCGTGGATGGAAATGTCATTACCGGCAGAGGAATGGGCTGTGCAATTCCCTTCGGACTCGCTATAGTAGAGCACTTTAAGGGAAAGAGTGCGGCGGACGAGCTTGCGGAAAAAATTGTTTACAGCAGATAAGGAATAGAAAAGGGAGTTATAACGACGAATGAATATTTTATTTTTTCTGACCCCAAAAAGCGAAGTGGCCTATGTAGATGAAAATGACAGCCTTCGTCAGGTCCTGGAAAAGATGGAGCATCACGGCTATGCAGCGGTCCCGCTGTTATCTTCCGGGGGGAAGTATATCGGGACAATAACGGAAGGGGATGTCCTCTGGAAGCTGAAAAAAGAAGGTTTTCCGGAACTTCATGAAATGGAAGATATTTCTGTCATGGAAATGATAAGGAACCGGGATAATAAACCCGTACATATTAATGTGGATATGGAAGGGCTGATGGAACGGATAATGAAACAGAACTTTGTTCCCGTTGTGGATGATGATAAGGTTTTTATTGGAATTGTCACAAGAAAGGATGCTATCCAGTATCTGATCGATGAACTGAAAAAAAGGAAGTATGACGGCACGGCTGCCGATAAAATTAAGACAATGGTACAGGCCGCCAAATAATAGAAAAACAAATATCCCGGCAGCTATGCTGCCGGGATTCCTGTTACAGAAAAAGTTATTTCATCTGCTCTTCCTGTTTCTTGATCATTCTACGAACCATTTCTCCGCCGATAGAACCAGCTTCTTTGGAAGTAAGGTCACCGTTGTAGCCTTCTTTTAAGTTAACTCCTAATTCAGAAGCAACCTCAGTTTTGAAACGATCCATTGCTGCCTTTGCTTCAGGGACCTCTACTCTATTAGATCTGTTAGAACTTGCCATTTGAATTCACCTCCGTAATTCTTGTTTCTATTTTTCTTAGTTTTTTTAGATAAGCGGGCGGCGACATTCGTTGGCCGTCCGCTTATCCAGGGGGATGTCTGAATTTGCATATCGGCGTTTCGTTTGTTTCCGTCGCTTATCTTGATGTTATTATTTGCGGAATTCATTTAATTATTATGACAATATCTGGTAATTTTACGGAGGCGTTTTCAGAAAGAAAAACGCTGCTTTTGGAATACTTATTTATAAAAGCAAAATGAATTTAAAAAGGCCGGATAATTTCATCAGCCATATAAGAAGCTTCCGCTTCCTCATGCGTCACGAGAAGCACGGTTTTGGCATTACCCGCGGCGGCGGCCTGCCTGACGGAGCCCAAAGTATAATCCATAATCCGAAGACGGGTATCCGTATCCAGCCCCTTAAAAGGTTCATCCAGCAAAAGCAGATCATAAGGAGAAAGCAAAGCCCGAAGCAGCGCCACACGCCGGCTCTGCCCGCCGGAAAGCTCTCTCACTGGCTGCGAAGCACAGGAAAGCAGATCCGTTTCTTCCAAAGCCCTTAAAATAGTCTGCTTAGGAAAATGCGATCCCGCAGTAAGACGTATATTGGAGACCGGACTCAAATTGCCGCACAGCCGATCCTCCTGAAAAACCGCTGAAAGCCGCATCCCCTGAATCCCCTCAACAGAACCGGAATCCGCCTCCTCCAGCCCCATCAGTATCCGAAGCAAAGTAGTTTTCCCAGCCCCCGAAGGAGCCATCAGTGCAGTTATACAACCATACCTTATAGTAAAAGAAAGTTCCTTCAACACTTTTTTTTCATGATAACTCTTCGATAATTGTAAAATACGAATATCTTCCGGCATATATACCTCCTTTAACCTTCGCATCCGCATCGTTTCCCTGTGCCCCGGCTGTCTGTGTCTGCCTTCCGCTGTCCGTGTCCCGGCCCTTTGGGTTCCGTGCCCGGCTGGTATGTGGTGCACAGGTGCATTATATCCCATGAAGAAGAGACCAATCCGATGTGACAGCCCCACCTGTCACATCGGATGCCCTGGGCTCTTCGCAATGTCCGGGATATCTGTACCTGCGCACCACATACCAGCCGGGCACGGAACCCAAAGGGCCGGGACACGGACAGCGGAAGGCAGACACAGACAGCCGGGGCACAGGGAAACGATGCGGATTCACCCCCTACCTTTTTTCAATCATCCCCACACCTTCATCAATCAGCCGAAGAAAGATCTTTTCAAAAATAACGCTGATAAAAACAATAACGAGCGTCCACGAAAAAAGATCCGGTGTTTCCAGATAAACCTTGGCTTCATATAGCTTTTCACCGATAGAGCCTTTGGGGATACCGATTACCTCGGCGGCAACGCCCGCTTTCCAGCACAGTCCAAGGGAAAGGGAGAAGCCTGTCCGCAGGAAGGGAAGAAGCTGGGAAAGATAAATATAGCGTATGCGGCGGAACAGAGGTATCCGGAAAACCCTGGCCATTTCCAGAAGCTTGGGATCGGTGCTGCGGATACCGTTGAGTACATTCGTATAGATGACCGGAAGGACCATAAGGAAGGAAATGACAATGGACAGGTTCCGGGAAGGCACCCATATGAGTATCAGTATGATAAAGGAGGCAACGGGCACCGCCTTGACGGCGGCCATGGCGGGCGCGAGCAAATCCCTCAGAAAGGAGAAGGCGCCCGCCAGGCCGGCCAGCAGGGTGCCAAAGAAGGCAGCCAGCAGAAAGCCTCCGATAATCCGGAAAAAAGAAAAGGCAATGGACGACCAGAAATCAGGCCGGAGTGCTAGATCACAAAGGCGCCGCAGGACAGAAACAGGAGATACTAACAGTATCTCCTGTCCAATGTAAAGGCTGGCAAGCTCCCAGACCACCAGCCACAGGGCTACAGCCCAGGGACGGATGCGGTTTTGTGCTTTTTGTCTGCGCATGTTTTTCCCTCCGTATCAGGGTGTTTTCCGCTGTAAACAGTCAGCTTGTTCATCTGCTGTAATAGAAATCATCGGCAGGCAGGGTTCCGCCAACAGCTTTGGGGTTCTGATCAGACAGGACGCTTAAATAACCGGAAAGCTTTTCCTTCATTTCACTGCCTTCTATAAAGGTGATGTTGCAGTAAGGAAGGGCTTTGACAGCCACGGCAGCGGGAACGATGTCATATTTTTCAATAAGGGCGGCGGCGTCCTCCGTATTTCCGTTTACGTAATCCACAGATTCTTTATAGGAATCAAGGAATGCATTAACCGCATCCGGATTTTCGGCAGCGAAGTCTGAACGTACGACTACCACGCCGGTGATGAGGGCGCTGGGATTTTCCGCATCCTTCTGGAGGGCATCCCACTCTTTGGTCATATCAAGGGCAATCCGTATTTTGTCATTTTTGGACTGGGCGGTTGTAACAAAAGGCTGGGGAAGCATGGCGATTCCCCCTTCATCGGAAGCGAGGGCGGCAACACATTCGGAATGCTCCGATTTCCATTCGATGGTAACATCCTTTTCCGGGTCGATTCCGTTGGAAGAAAGGATATAATTCAGGGCATATTCAGGAGTGGATCCCTTTCCGCTGGCATAAATTGTCTTGCCTTTTAAATCGGCGGCGGACTGAACGGTGTCGCCGCTTTCCACGATATAAAGGACGCCCAGGGTATTAACGGCCAGCACCTGGATTTTGCCCTCCGTATTGTTATAGAGAACGGAAGCCAGGTTGGCGGGAACCGCTGCGATATCGGCATCCCCCTGCACGAGCTTGGGAGTTACCTCATCAGCTGAGGCGGCGATGGTGAATTCATAGGCATTGCCGTTAACGGGACCGGCCTCGGCGGTATCCATGAGCTTTACCATACCCATGGCGGTGGGCCCTTTTAAAGCCATGACGCGTACCGCGGTTTCTTCCCCGGTGACGGCGGCTGTTTCGGCTGCTTCTGCGGTGCTGCTTTCCTGTTCGGAAGCTTCCGGAGCGGCAGAAACTGTTTCGGAAGCAGATTCCGCCGCCTGTGAGGACTCCGGCACGGCGGAGGGCTCTGTCTGGTTCGCTTTATTGCCGCATCCTGCCAGCATGGAAACGGACAGGGTCAGGGCTGCCAGTACGGATAAAAATTTTTTCATAATAGTATTCTCCTTCTGTTGACTTTGATAAAAAATATACGGGCCAGTGCCATACATCCGGTCAGGATGAGGCGCCCGGCTTAACCTGTGCCTGCATGGCTTTGGAAGAAATGCCCTCAATGCGGCCCAGACGCCCTGATAAGGCGCTGATACGTCCCGGTTCGGCGCTCACAATGATGGATATGATATTCATGGATTTTTCCCGGCAGGGAACACCCATCCTGCCTATGATACAGTCACTGTATTCATGCAGCAGGTCATTGACCTTTGCGGCGGCGCTGCTGTCCGTTATGAAGATACCGATGATGGCGACTCTTTCTTCCATAATAATTTCCTTTCTGAAAAGCTTAAAAAAGCCTTCACGGCAGACTCCGGGAAGGCGTAATAGGTTCCGTTATGCCACCCTTTCTTTACTTCAGGAATCCTTTGGTTTCAGAAAAAAGTAATATTGTGTTTGCAGGCTGTACAAAAGGGAACAGAAAATCCATCAGGAAATTTTGCTGCCGTATGTACAGGCTATCTGTTAGTATAATACAAAAACCCAAAAAAAGCTAGTATTTTTCAATACTTTATGCTATAATCGTAAAATGACTGTGAACACCCGGAAACAATGGTCCCGGGCGAACAACAACAGGGTGGTAATCCCCCGGAAGGCCTGTGTTTATACAGGGAGGAAGTTGGTTGGCCCACACATCCAAACCGACGGTGATAGTGATAAGGAACGATAAGCACAGTTCCAGAGTAATATGGAGTCACGAAAGTGAAATACAAGGAGGAAGCAGTAAAATGAGTTTACAGGTGGAAAAACTGGAAAAAAACATGGCTAAGCTTACCATTGAAGTGCCGGCGGAAGAGCTGGAAGCTGCAATTGAGAAGGCTTATCAGAAAAATAAGGGAAAAATTCAGATTCCCGGTTTCCGTAAGGGCAAAGTGCCCCGCAAGATGATTGAGCAGATGTATGGAAAAGAATTCTTTTATGAGGATGCAGCCAACGAAGTGATCCCTGAGGCATATGAGAAGGCTGTTGAAGAATGCGAAGAAACAATCGTTTCCTCCCCTAAGGTTGATGTTACACAGATTGAGGCCGGAAAGCCTTTTATCTTTACCGCAGAAGTGGCTCTTAAGCCGGAAGTGACCCTGGGCAAATACAAAGGGGTTGAAGTGGAGAAGATCGATACCGCTGTGACAGAGGAAGAAGTGGAAGCAGATCTGAACCAGCAGAGAGAAAACAACTCCAGAATGGTAACTGTGGAAAGAGCAGTGGAAGACGGAGACGTTGCAGTTATCGATTTTGAAGGCTTTGTTGACGGTGTTGCTTTCGAAGGCGGCAAGGGAGAAAATTATTCCCTGACTATCGGTTCCCATTCTTTTATCGATAACTTCGAGGACCAGCTCATCGGCAGAAGCACCGGAGAAGAACTGGACGTTAACGTAACCTTCCCCGCAGAATACCAGGCAAGCGAGCTTGCAGGAAAGCCCGCCGTATTCAAGGTAAGCATTAAGGAAGTAAAAGAGAAACAGCTTCCTGAGCTGGATGATGAATTCGCTTCCGAGGTTTCTGATTTTGAAACCATGGCTGAATACAAAGAAGACATCAGCAAAAAACTGGCTGAGAAAAAAGAACAGGATGCCAAGAATGCCAAAGAGGATGCTGTTATCGAAGCTATCATTGAAGATGCGCAGATGGAAATTCCGGATGCCATGATCGTTACACAGCAGAGACAGATGATCGATGATTTCGCACAGAGACTGCAGATGCAGGGCATGAACCTGGATATGTACTGCCAGTATACCGGACAGACTCCTGCTTCCATGCTGGAATCCGTAAAGCCCCAGGCTCTGAAGAGAATCCAGTCCAGACTGGTTCTGGAAGCGGTTGCCGCTGCGGAGAAGATTGAAGCTTCTGAAGAAGATTTCGAGAATGAAGTTCAGAAAATGGCGGAATCTTATAAGATGGAAGCCGACAAGGTGAAAGAAATCATGGGCGAAGCAGGCAAGAAACAGATCATGGAAGATCTGGCTGTTTCCAAAGCTGCTGATTTTGTAAGGGAAAATGCAAAAGAAAAGAAAGCCAAGGCTAAAAAAGCTAAGACAGAAGAATAATCTGAACAGGTTATAAAACTTTTCTTAATTAAATGTATGCCTTATTGCAAAAGAAACGTATGTGCGATAATATAGAGTGTGTTTGGGAAAGCATTAAACTATTCATCGTGAATTCCCGGACACACTCTTGCACTGAAACTTATGAAGCGAAACGGAGGCAGATTATATGAGTTTAGTACCTTATGTCATTGAACAGAACAGCCATGGGGAACGTTCCTATGACATCTATTCAAGACTTTTAAAAGACAGGATCATTTTCCTGGGTGAAGAAGTAAACGATACCACGGCCAGCCTGGTAGTGGCGCAGCTTCTGTTTCTGGAAGCTGAGGATACCGAGAAGGATATCCATCTTTACATCAACAGCCCCGGAGGCTCTGTTACGGCCGGTATGGCCATTTATGATACCATGCAGTTTGTAAAATGCGATGTATCCACAATCTGTATCGGTATGGCAGCCAGTATGGGAGCTTTCCTTCTGGCAGGCGGCGCAAAAGGAAAGAGGATGGCTCTTCCCAATGCGGAGATTATGATTCATCAGCCTTCCGGCGGTACGCAGGGACAGGCAACGGAGATTGAAATCACTGCGAAGCATATTCTGCAGACGAAAGAAAAGCTTGCAAAGATCTTAGCGCAGAACACAGGACAGGATTTCGAAGTCGTTATGGCTGATACCGAAAGGGATAACTGGAAAACGGCTGAAGAAGCGAAGGCTTATGGCCTTATTGACAGCGTCATCATATCAAGAGCAGATGCCCAGAAGCAGGCATAATATATTTCCCGCGGATATACTGTCCTGAGGACGGTATATCCGGTATGCTTTGACAAAGAATTGTTTATGAGATGGAAAATTGAGGTATAAAAATGGCAGGTAGAAATTCAGACGACCAGATAAGATGTTCTTTTTGCAATAAGACGCAGGATCAGGTCCGTAAACTGATTGCCGGACCGAACGGCGTCTATATCTGTGACGAGTGCGTGGATATCTGTGCGGATATCATTGAGGAAGAGTACGAAGATGAAACCCCGGAAGAGTCGATGGATATTAATCTTCTGAAGCCCGTGGAAATAAAGGAATTCCTTGATGATTATGTAATCGGCCAAAATGAGGCGAAGAAGGTTTTGTCAGTTGCGGTATATAATCACTATAAACGCGTGACTGCTGAGAAGGATGAGGATGATGTTGAGCTTCAGAAGAGCAACATTATTATGATTGGGCCCACGGGTTCCGGTAAAACCTATCTGGCGCAGACACTTGCCAAGATTATAAACGTACCGTTTGCGATAGCGGATGCTACGACACTGACAGAAGCCGGCTATGTAGGAGAGGATGTGGAAAACATTCTCCTGAAGCTGATACAGGCGGCTGATTATGATGTAGAACGAGCACAGTATGGAATCATTTATATTGATGAAATAGATAAAATTACAAAAAAGAGCGAAAACGTATCTATAACCAGAGATGTATCCGGTGAGGGTGTACAGCAGGCGCTTCTTAAAATTATAGAAGGAACTGTTGCAAGCGTTCCGCCCCAGGGCGGAAGAAAGCATCCCCATCAGGAGCTGATACAGATCGATACTTCCAATATACTCTTTATTTGCGGCGGAGCATTTGATGGCCTGGATAAAATTGTGGAAACACGTCTGGACAGAAAGTCAATTGGTTTTAATGCGGAAATAGCGGATAAAAGCACCAGAGAGATGGGCGAGCTTCTTGCTGAGGTAACACCTACCGATCTTGTTAAATATGGCCTTATTCCGGAATTCGTCGGCCGTGTGCCTGTGAATGTATCCCTTCTGGGTCTGGATAAAGAGGCTATGATGCGTATTCTTACAGAGCCTAAAAATGCTCTTGTGAAGCAGTATCAGAAGCTGTTTTCCTTTGACCATGTAAAACTCACATTTGAGCCGGATGCTGTGGAAGCTATTGCCATAAAGGCGATGGAAAGAAAGACCGGCGCAAGAGGACTCCGCTCCATTCTGGAGAACGTGATGATGGATGTGATGTACCGCATCCCTTCCGACGACACAATTGAACAGTGCATTATCACAAAAGAAGCTGTGGACGGAGAGAGCGAGCCTTTGGTTGTCCATGATGAAAGCGGAGGGCAATTGGAAGATTATAGAGAAGCAAAGTAGTAGGTAAAGATAACGCCGCCCTTTTTAAGGGCGGCGTTTATGGTAACTCGTAAAATGGGCGAAGAGGCTTTGGAAAACCGGGATAAGGGGATTGTTTTCCGATAATAGAGCCTCATACAATAGGGAATAATCAATGGAAGAAAAAACGAAAGCTGAAAATATGAATTTGGATAATATAATAACAGATATTATCTCTGCGGAGGAACAGGAAGATTCTTCTGCAAGAGTTCTTCAGGTACCTGCGGTGGCGTTGCGTGGGATGACAGTACTGCCCGGTTTGGTCATACATTTTGATTTAAGCCGTGCAAAATCCATATTGGCAGTGGAACAGGCTATGATGAGCGATCAGCGGATTTTCCTTGTGGCACAGAAGGACATCGAAAATGATGATCCCAATTATGAGGAAGTTTACCATATGGGCTGTCTGGCACAGATTAAGCAGGTGACGAAGCTCCCGGAAAATGTGGTCCGTGTCCTGGTAGAGGGGATAGACAGGGCAAGACTGAACGGTTTCCTCAATAAGGAGGAACGTTATCTGGTAAGTGAAATTGAAGTTATAAAATCACCCCTTCACTTGAATGAGGGACGGTACGGCCGGTCCATGGAGGGTGCGGATATAGAGGAAGAAGCCATGATCCGCAACCTGAGGGAGCTTTTTCTGGAGTTCTGTTCTTTCTTTCCGAGAATCGGAAAAACCATGCTGAAGCATTTTGAAGGTACCTTCAGCCTGGGCGTGCTTATGGATGAGCTCATCGAAAGCATGCCTGTTACTTTTGATAAAAAACAGGAGGTACTGGAAGCGGTTGATCTGAATACACGTTATCAGGTACTGGCAAAAATCCTTTATGAAGAAATTGAAGTGGCCAAGATCCGTACCGAACTCTCCGAACAGGTGAAGGCGAGGATGGAGAAAAACCAGAAGGAGTACATGCTTCGGGAACAAATGAACTATATCCGGGAGGAACTGGGCGAAGATAATGTGATGTCCGATGCCGAACAGTTCCAACAGGAACTGAATAAGCTGAAGGCCGGTAAGGAAGTCAAGGAAAAAATACAGAAGGAAATCAACCGTTTTAAGAGTCTGGGACAGGGAAGCGCCGAATCCTCCGTGGAAAGAGGCTATCTGGAAACCCTGCTGGAACTGCCCTGGGATAAGACCTCCAGGGATAATACGGATATTAAGCGGGCGGAAAAAATTCTGGAGAGGGATCATTATGGCCTGGAGCAGGTAAAGGAGAGAATCCTTGAATTCCTGGCAGTAAGGAGCCTGACCAAACAGGGAGACAGCCCGATTATCTGTCTGGTGGGCCCTCCCGGAACCGGTAAGACATCCATAGCCAGGAGCGTGGCGGAGGCCCTGAATAAAAAGTATGTGCGCATCTGTCTGGGCGGTGTCCGCGATGAAGCGGAAATCAGGGGACACAGGCGTACCTATGTGGGGGCGATGCCGGGACGCATCGTAACAGGGCTGAAGCAGGCAGGGGTTAAGAATCCTCTGATGCTGCTGGATGAAATAGACAAGGTCAGCAGCGACTATAAGGGCGATACCTCGTCCGCCCTGCTGGAGGTTCTGGACAGTGAGCAGAATAACCATTTCCGTGACCATTATGTGGAAATCCCGGTGGATTTGTCGGAGGTACTGTTTATAGCCACAGCCAATTCCACGGCGGAAATCCCAAGGCCGCTTCTGGATCGTATGGAAACGATTGAAGTGACCAGTTATACGGCAAATGAAAAATTCCATATCGCAAAGGAACACCTGATCGGGAAGCAACTGAAAAAGAACGGTCTGGAAGACAACAGACTCACTATCAGCGACGGCGCCCTGAAGGAAATCATTATTTCCTATACCAGCGAAGCCGGCGTCCGTGAGCTGGAGCGTAAAATCGGTGAAATATGCAGAAAAGCCGCGAGACAGCTGCTGGAGCAGAAGAAAAAAAGCGTGCATGTGACAGGACGGAACCTGGAGCAGTATCTGGGCAAGCGCAGGATTGCCAGGGATAAGGCGAATGAAAAGGACGATGTAGGTATTGTGCGCGGACTGGCCTGGACCAGCGTCGGCGGCGTTACCATGCAGGTAGAGGTGAATATGATGCCCGGAAAGGGAGAAACCAGACTCACAGGCCAGTTGGGCGATGTGATGAAGGAATCCGCCATGACCGGCGTCAGCTATATCCGTTCCGTGAGCGAGAAGTATCATCTGCCGGAGAATACGTTTACCGAGTATGATTTCCATATTCATATCCCGGAAGGGGCTGTGCCGAAGGATGGCCCTTCCGCCGGAATTACCATGGCTACGGCGATTCTTTCCGCCATTACCAAGACCCCGGTAAAAGCGGATGTGGCAATGACCGGGGAAATTACCCTGAGAGGCCGCGTGCTTGCCATCGGCGGACTGAAGGAAAAACTGCTGGCAGCCAAAACCGCAGGAATGAAGACAGTGCTGGTTCCGAAGGAAAATGAAAAGGATGTGGAGGAAATATCCAGAGAGATCAAAAACGGTCTGGATATCATCCTGGTGGAAAGCATGGAAGAAGTCATAAAGCATGCTTTTGTCAGTCAGTAAACGCAGGACAGCCGGGCAGAAAAACAGGATAGTCACAGGAAGGAAACAAAATGATTATTAAAAATGTAAATCTGGAAACCGTATGCGGTATCACCAGCAGGCTGCCTGACAATGTTCTCCCGGAAATTGCATTTGCGGGAAAGAGCAATGTGGGAAAATCTTCTCTCATCAATGCAGTCATGAACAGGAAGTCCCTTGCTAGGACTTCCTCCCAGCCCGGAAAGACCCAGACAATAAATTATTACAACGTAAATGATGCCTTTTATCTCGTGGATTTGCCCGGCTATGGATATGCAAAGGCGAATGAAGCGATAAAGGCCCAGTGGGGGAAAATGGTCGAGAGATATCTTCGGAGCTCAAAACAGCTGAAGACCGTGTTTCTTCTGATAGATATCCGTCATGAGCCGTCGGCCAACGACAGGCAGATGTATCAGTGGATCTGCCATCAGGGCTATCATCCTGTTATTATAGCCACCAAAATGGATAAACTGAACAGAAGCCAGGTTCCCAAAGCGCTGAAAACGGTTCGGGAAGGACTGGAGGCGGATAAAGGAACAGTGATTATTCCTTTCTCAGCGCAGACCAAGCAGGGACGGGAAGAGATTTATGATTTGATTGACAGTCTGCTCGCGGCGGAAACGCAGGAGCCGCCGGATTCGGCAGTCCGTCCTGATGCTCAGGCAGTAGAGGAAGGGTG
>ENA-OQLI01000379-OQLI01000379.1-human-gut-metagenome-genome-assembly--contig:-NODE-379-length-55636-cov-5.241763_pt1 | contig 55636 bp, 47 predicted proteins | sample MGYA00242805_ERZ504812 | MGnify/ENA primary metagenome ERZ504812 (study PRJEB26092, sample SAMD00036430) | human gut metagenome | host: Homo sapiens | study: EMG produced TPA metagenomics assembly of... | reverse complement strand
TTGAGCATATGCTGGGTGAAAACTGCGCAATGCAGCTGGTGAGAGATCCCAAGCAGTTTGATGTTATTCTCACTGAGAATATGTTCGGTGATATTCTTTCTGATGAGGCCAGCATGGTGACAGGATCTATCGGAATGCTTTCCTCTGCCAGCCTGAACGAGACAAAATTTGGTCTTTATGAGCCAAGCCATGGCTCTGCACCTGATATTGCAGGTCAGAATAAGGCCAACCCGATCGCAACCATCCTTTCCGCAGCCATGATGCTTCGTTTTTCCCTGGATCTGGATGAGGAAGCAAATGCAGTTGAGACTGCTGTACAGAAGGTTCTGACTGCCGGATACCGTACCGGTGACATTATGTCTGAGGGATGCACTCTGGTTGGAACGAAAGAGATGGGTGACCTGATCGCTAAGGAAATTTAGAATTCGAAATAAACAAAAAGCAAATGGATCATTTTTCCCGGCTATGAAGCAAAAAGGAGATATAAGTTATGAGAAGTGACGCAGTAAAAACAGGCACACAGCAGGCACCTCACCGTTCCCTGTTCAATGCCCTTGGAATGACAAAAGAAGAAATGGAGCGTCCATTAGTAGGAATCGTTTGTTCCTATAATGAGATCGTACCAGGCCACATGAACCTGGATAAAATCGCACAGGCCGTAAAGCTTGGCGTGGCAATGGCTGGAGGAACTCCGGTCATGTTCCCTGCAATCGCTGTCTGTGACGGTATTGCAATGGGACATATCGGTATGAAATATTCTCTTGTAACAAGAGACCTGATCGCAGATTCCACAGAGGCCATGGCATTGGCTCACCAGTTTGATGCTCTTGTTATGATCCCGAACTGTGACAAGAACGTACCGGGACTTCTGATGGCAGCAGCCAGAATCAACGTTCCTACCGTATTCGTAAGCGGAGGCCCGATGCTGGCTGGTCACTTAAACGGACACAAGACAAGTCTATCCAGCATGTTTGAGGCTGTTGGTGCTTACGCAGCAGGCAAGCTTACAGAGGAAGGCCTGACTGAGTGTGAGAACAAAACATGTCCGACCTGCGGTTCCTGTTCCGGTATGTACACTGCAAACTCCATGAACTGCCTGACTGAGGTTCTCGGTATGGGACTGAAAGGAAACGGAACCATCCCGGCTGTATATTCCGAGCGTATCCGTCTTGCAAAGCATGCAGGAATGCAGGTTATGGAAATGTACCGCCGCAACATCCGTCCAAGAGATATTATGACAAAAGAGGCACTTCTGAATGCCCTTACGGTAGATATGGCTCTTGGCTGTTCCACAAACAGTATGCTTCATCTTCCGGCAATTGCACATGAGATTGGCTGGGATTTCGATATCAGCTTTGCAAATGAAATCAGTGCAAAGACTCCGAATATCTGCCACCTTGCACCTGCAGGCCCTACCTACATGGAAGACCTGAACGAAGCAGGCGGCGTATACGCAGTTATGAACGAGCTGAATAAGAAGGGACTCCTTCACACAGAATGCATGACTGTAACCGGAAAAACAGTAGGCGAGAATATCAAGGACTGTGTAAACCTGAACCCGGAAGTAATCCGCCCGATCGACAATCCATACAGCACCACAGGCGGACTTGCTGTACTTCGGGGCAATCTTGCACCAGACGGAAGCGTTGTAAAACGTTCTGCAGTTGTTGCGGAGATGATGGTTCATGAAGGACCTGCAAGAGTTTTTGACTGCGAGGAAGACGCAATCGCAGCAATCAAAGGCGGCAAGATCGTAGAAGGTGACGTTGTTGTCATCCGTTATGAGGGACCGAAGGGTGGTCCTGGAATGAGAGAAATGCTGAATCCTACCTCTGCAATCGCAGGTATGGGACTTGGTTCTTCTGTAGCCCTTATTACAGATGGACGTTTCAGTGGTGCATCCAGAGGCGCTTCCATCGGACATGTTTCACCAGAGGCAGCAGTAGGCGGTCCCATCGCCCTTGTTGAGGAAGGGGATATCATCAGCATCAATATTCCGGAACTGAAGCTGGAACTGAAAGTTTCTGATGAAGAGCTCGCAGCAAGAAAAGCAAAATGGCAGCCGAGAGAGCCGAAGGTTACAACCGGATACCTGGCAAGATATGCAGCAATGGTTACTTCCGGAAACCGCGGTGCGATCCTCGAGGTTCCGAAAGCAAAATAATAAGATTCTTATCCGGACATGTGAATGGAATTATGGTTCATGAAAGCATGGTTCTTTCATAGCAAATGTCAGGGATTTTTACAGTATAATATACCAGGAGGAAATGAAATTGCAGCTTACAGGAGCGGAGATCATCATAGAATGTTTGCTGGAGCAAAGTGTGGATACCGTTTTCGGATATCCAGGCGGAGCTATTCTGAACGTTTATGACGCCCTTTACCGATACAGTGATAAAATTAAACATGTACTTACTTCCCATGAGCAGGGAGCTTCCCACGCGGCAGACGGTTACGCCCGTGCGACAGGAAAGGTCGGAGTGTGTCTGGCAACTTCCGGCCCAGGTGCAACCAACCTGGTAACCGGAATTGCCACCGCGTGTATGGACTCTGTTCCTGTGGTAGCAATTACCTGTAATGTTGGAACTGCCCTTCTTGGAAAAGATTCCTTCCAGGAAGTTGATATCGCAGGCATTGTAATGCCTGTGACAAAACACAGCTATATTGTCAAAGATGTAACAAAACTTGCAGACACCATCCGCAAAGCTTTTATCATCGCCAAAAGCGGTCGTCCTGGTCCGGTACTCGTAGATGTGCCAAAGGACGTAACCGCAGCAAAATGTGAATATATCCGTCACACCATCACAGCCGTAGAGCCGAAGGTTGACACCATCCGTCCGAAGGATGTGGATACAGCAGCCCAGATGATCGCAGCAGCGAAAAAGCCATTTATTTTTGTTGGCGGCGGTGCTGTGATCGCAGATGCATCTGAAGAAGTCCGTGCACTTGCCCACAAGATCCAGGCTCCGGTCTGCGACAGCCTTATGGGAAAAGGGGCTTTTTCCGGAGAGGATGAGCTTTACACAGGTCCGGTTGGAATGCATGGAACCAAAACTTCCAACTACGCAATGTGCGAGTGTGATCTTCTGATCACTCTTGGTGCACGCTTCAGCGACCGTGTGACAGGAGATACCAAGACCTTCGCGCCGAAGGCAAAGATCCTGCAGATCGATGTAGATGCAGCGGAGATCAACAAGAATATTGCAGTTGATGCCTCCGTGATCGGAGATCTGAGGGAAGTGCTGAAGCTTCTCCTTGTGAAAATCCCGGAGAAGCGCCATGATGAATGGGTACAGCATATTCAGGATATGAAAGAAAAATATCCCTTAAATTACGATCATTCCCAGCTTACCGGACCTTACGTGATCCAGAAGCTTTATGAACTGACAGATGGAGATGCAATCGTTTCCACAGATGTAGGACAGCACCAGATGTGGGCTGCCCAGTATTTCAAATTTAAGGAGCCGAGAACCTTCCTGACATCAGGAGGGCTTGGCACCATGGGTTACGGCCTTGGCGCAGCAATCGGAGCAAAGATGGGCTGCCCGGACAAAACCGTGGTAAATATAGCAGGAGACGGCTGTTTCCGTATGAACATGAACGAGATCGCCACGGCAGTTCGCTGCGGCAAACCTCTTGTCCAGATCATTCTGAACAATCATGTTCTGGGAATGGTACGTCAGTGGCAGACTCTGTTCTATGAACAAAGATATTCTCAGACCATCTTAAATGATGGTGTGGACTTCGTGAAAGTTTCTGAAGCAATGGGAGCAAAAGCAATCCGCGTTACGAAGATGGAAGAAGTAGAGCCTGCACTTAAGATGGCGCTTTCATCAGAGGGTCCGGTAGTTCTCGATTGCTGGATCGACCAGGATTTAAGCGTATATCCTATGGTTCCTGCAGGAGCAAGTTTAGACGAGGTATTTGATGAGGAGGATGTGAAGAAATGAGCAGAGTGTACAATTTTTCCGCAGGACCGGCGGTCCTTCCGGAAGAGGTGTTGAAAGAAGTCGCAGATGAAATGATGGATTACAATGGTACCGGCATGTCCGTTATGGAAATGAGCCACAGAAGTGCTGCATTCCAGGAAATCATTGACACAGCTGAGAAGGATCTTCGTGAACTGATGAATATTCCGGATAACTATAAAGTACTTTTCCTTCAGGGCGGCGCTTCCCAGCAGTTTGCCATGATCCCAATGAACCTTATGAAAAATAAGGTGGCTGACTACATTGTAACCGGTCAGTGGGCAAAGAAAGCATACCAGGAAGCACAGAAATACGGAAAAGCAAACAAGATCGCTTCTTCCGAGGATAAGACTTTCTCTTACATTCCGGATTGCAGCGATCTGCCGATCAGCCCGGATGCAGACTATGTTTATATCTGTGAGAACAACACCATTTATGGAACCAAGTTCAAAGAGCTTCCAAATACAAAGGGCAAAACACTTGTGGCAGATGTATCCTCCTGTTTCCTTTCCGAGCCGGTTGATGTAAGCAAATATGGTATTATCTATGGCGGCGTTCAGAAGAACATCGGACCTGCAGGTATGGTAATCGCCATTATCCGCGAGGATCTGATCACAGAAGATGTTCTTCCGGGAACACCTACCATGCTTACCTATAAGACACATGCAGACGCTGGTTCCCTTTATAATACACCGAATGCATATTGCATCTACGTATGCGGTAAAGTTTTCAAATGGCTGAAGAAAATGGGCGGTCTGGAAGAGATGAAGAAACGCAACGAGGAGAAAGCCAAGATCCTTTACGATTTCCTTGATTCCAGCAAGCTTTTCCATGGCACCGTTGTTCCGAAAGACCGTTCTCTTATGAATGTTCCTTTTGTAACAGGAGATAAAGAGATGGATGCGAAATTCGTTGCTGAGGCTGCCAAGGCAGGTCTTGTGAACCTGAAAGGCCACAGAACCGTTGGCGGTATGAGAGCAAGTATTTATAACGCAATGCCAAAGGCTGGTGTGGAAGCGCTGGTTGCATTCATGAAAAAGTTTGAGGAGGAAAATGCCTGATGTTTCAGTATCATTGCCTGAATCCTATTGCCCAGAAAGGCCTGGACATTTTTGATGATAATTATAAAAAAGCAGATACTCTGGATGACTGCCAGGCAGTTCTTGTAAGAAGTGCCAAGATGCATGACATGGAGCTGCCGGAGAGTGTTGCTGTGATCGCACGTGCCGGTGCCGGAGTCAATAACATTCCGGTGAAAGAGTGTGCAGAGAAAGGTATCGTTGTATTTAATACTCCTGGAGCCAATGCAAATGGTGTAAAGGAGCTGGTTCTTGCCGGTATGCTTCTTGCTTCCCGTGACATTGTGGGAGGTATTGAGTGGGTACAGAGAGAAAAAGACCAGGAAGATATTGATAAGCTTGCTGAGAAACAGAAGAAACAGTTTGCAGGCTGTGAGATCATGGGCAAAAAGCTTGGTATCATCGGTCTTGGTGCTATCGGAAGCATGGTGGCAAATGCAGCAGCTTCCCTTGGGATGGAGGTTTATGGATATGATCCATACATTTCCATCGATGCAGCATGGAACCTTTCCCGTACTATTAAGCACAGCAAGAGCTTAGATGAGATTTACAGCAAGTGCGATTATATCACTGTACATGTACCGCTTCTGGATTCCACAAAGAAGATGATCAACAAAGAAGCTTTCGAGAAGATGAAAGACGGTGTTGTACTTTTGAACTTTGCCCGTGACCTTCTGGTTGACGAGGATGCGCTGATTGAGGCGCTGAACAGCGGCAAGGTGAAAAAGTATGTAACAGACTTTGCCAACCATACAGTTGCAGGCCATGAGGGCATTCTGGTAACTCCTCATCTTGGAGCCTCCACAGAGGAATCTGAGGAGAACTGTGCAGTTATGGCTGTGAAGGAGGTTCGTGATTTCCTTGAGAATGGTAATATCAAAAACTCCGTAAACTTCCCGAACTGTGATATGGGTACCTGTGTAGCAGTTGGACGTATTGCCATTACACATAAGAACATTCCAAACATGATCAGCCAGCTGACCAAGATTCTTGGTGCTGAGGGCCTGAACATTGCAGATATGACCAACAAGAGTAAAGGTGAGTATGCGTATACTCTGATCGACCTGGAGAGTGCAGCTTCCGCAGAGGCACTGGATGCGCTAAAGGCTATTGAAGGTGTTTCCAAGGTTCGCGTGGTGAAATAAATTCGAATACAGATAATTGACATTAAGACAACAGAATGTTAATATAAGTATAGAAAAAGAGTGTTGCCGATAGACGGTTAGTCCATATACTGGTTAGCAAAAATTGCCGCTTAGTTTACAGACAGGGCGGCTATTTTTGTGTATTATTTACATCTTTACCCAATGTGTATCCTATTGTAAAGCAGGTTAAGCCGAAGCTTACAACTGCTATAAGGTCAACAATACTCATTGGCTTAGCCCTCCTTTCCACTGAATTCCCTTACGGGTTTCTATGTAATCAGAGAGTCACAGTCCCTCTGTTGAAGGACTAACCGCCTACCGTTATGGCAACACCCATATAATAATTATATCAGCTTTGGTAAGGAAACACAACCTGGATATTTAACAATAGAATAAAAAATATTTTAATAATAAAAACAGAAACAACTAATTCGGAAGAATTAGTTGTTCCTGTTTTTATTGTTTATATGTTTTATTTTTTATGTAGATTATCTGCCATTCTTTGCAATAAATTCCTCAACCTCTTCGCGAGTTGGCATTACGCGGAGAGCACCCTTGCGGGTAGTGATAAGAGATGCGCCTGCGTTTGCGAAGGTAAGCATTTCCATCAGGTTCTCGTCGGAGAGGTCTTCCAGACCGTGCTCCAGAACATAGTTCAGGATGCTGGCACAGAAGGTGTCTCCGGCACCTGTGGTCTCAATGGTGTGCTCCTGAAGGAATGGAGCGCATTCTACGCGGCGTCCCTTGTAATAAGCACGGCTTCCGTCTTTACCCATGGTGATAAGAACCAGCGGAATGTGATATTTCTCTTCGATCAGTGCAGCACCCTTGTCGTAGTCTGTGGTATCGAAAAGGAATTCCACTTCGTTGTCAGAAATCTTCAGAACGTCACATTTGGTAAGACCGTATTCAATCTCGACGCGGGCATCCTCAAGGGATTTCCAGAGTGGCGGGCGCAGATTGGGGTCAAAGGTGATGATACAGCCGGCTTCTTTTGCTACCTCAATGGCATGACGTGTAGCTTCACGTACGCCCTCATGGGTAGAAGAGAGAGTTCCGAAATGGAAAATGCGGGAATCGCGGATCAGGTCGTCTGGAACCTCATCCATAGTCAGCATCATGTCAGCACCTGGATTACGATAGAAAGAGAAGTCTCTGTCTCCATCCGGATAGGTGTGGACAAATGCCAGTGTGGTATGTACTTCTTCATCCATAATAAGAGCTCTTGTATCAATTCCAACTTCTTCAACAGCAGCCTTCAGCTGGTTTCCGAACATATCCTTTCCAACTTTTCCGATAAAAGCGGTCTTCTTGCCAAGGCGCTCAAGCATAGCCAGAACATTACATGGAGCTCCGCCCGGGTTCGCTTCCATGATCGGGTTGCCCTGCGCGCTGGTTCCATTCTCTGTGAAATCGATGAGAAGCTCGCCAAGTGCAGTTACGTCGTAGTTTCGATTACTCATTGAAAAATCCTCCTTAGGTGTTTTCAAAATCATATACCAATAATTTAACGCAGAGGGGTGTATTTGTCAAACAAATTTCTTTCTTTTTCCAGCTTAAAATGGTAAAATAGAAATATCAAAATTATGGTCGGATCGACGGAAAAAATATAACAATATTAACATATTTTCTGGAAATCCGACAGTCCGTGAAAATTGGCGGGGAAATGGAGAGACTTATGAGCAAAACAGTATATGATTATATGGACTGGCCAGAAATTGAAGCGGTTGTATACGGGGAAGAGACAGCGCCAAGAGATGTGATGGGACCGAGACTGACACCGGATGGTGTGCTGATACAGGGCTTTTTTCCGGAAGCCAGAGCTGCGGCAGTGGTTATAGGGCGCAAGAAATATGAAATGGAGCTGGAGGACGAGGCTGGCTATTATGCAGTGCTGATCCCGGGAAGAAAGATTCCGGATTACGAATTTCAGATAGAATTTGAGAAAGAGACGAAGAAGTTTAAGGACGCTTATGCTTTCGGCGGGCTTCTTACAGAGGATGATGAGAGGGCTTTTCTTGGCGGCGTTTATTATGAGGCATATAAGAAAATGGGCGCACATCCCATGGTGATGAATGGGGTAGCAGGCACTCATTTCGCAGTGTGGGCGCCAAATGCAGTTCGGGTAAGTGTGGTTGGTGAATTTAATAATTGGGATGGCAGAGCACTCCCTATGCATAAGATGCCTATGTCAGGTATTTATGAATTGTTTATCCCGGGAGTAAAGGCGGGGGACGCCTATCGTTATGAAATTAAGGCAAAAGGGGATGTGCTCCTTCAGAAAGCAGATCCTTATGGAAACAGAACCCAGCCTGCACCATTGTGGAATTCTGTTGTAGCGGATGTCTCTGATTTTACATGGAATGACAGCAGTTGGATGGCTGAACGTAAGAAATATGATGGCCGCAGGCAGCCGGTTTCCATTTATGAGACAAGCCTGGGACAGTGGGAATCAGGGAAAGAGCTGGTGACCTTTGCGAAAGAAAAGGGATATACCCATGTGGAACTTCATCCGGTTATGGAATTTCTGGAGGATGGTTCAGATGGATATCCTACATCTGCATATTTTGCAGTCAGCACACGTTATGGCACACCAGCAGATTTTGCAGCACTGGTAGATGAGCTTCATCAGGTGGGAATAGGCGTGATCCTTGACTGGTCACCGGCACAGTTCCCGAGATACGCAGGCGGTCTGGAGAAATTTGACGGAACAGCCCTTTATGAAGTGAAAGACCCGGAAATGGCAGTCCACCCAATGTGGGGCACCATGCTTTATAATTATGACAGTCCTATGGTAATGGATTTCCTGATTTCCAATGCCTGTTTCTGGCTGGAGGTTTTCCATGTGGACGGTCTTCGTATGGATGATGTGGATGCCATGCTTTATCTGGATTATGGAAGAAAGGATGGATGGACGCCGAATATGTATGGCTCCAATGAGAACCTTCCTGCCATTGAATTTCTGAAGCATCTGAATTCCATTGTGAAGAAGCGTGATCCAGGAGCACTTCTGATCGCACAGGAGGATGGTCTGTGGCCGGAGCTGACTGACAGTGTGGAGAATGATCACATTGGGTTTGATTATAAGTGGAGTGGCGGATGGACAAGAGATTTCCTGTTCTATCTGTCAGTAGATCCGATTTTGCGGAAGAATTATCATGACCAGCTGACTTTGTCCACCTTATATGCATATTCTGAGCATTATATTCTGACTCTTGGAAACAGAGATGTGGGAAGCCTGAATGAGTTTATGGCGAAACTTCCGGGAGATGAGAAGCAGAAGCTGGCACAGGTGAGAGAGGCTTATTCCTATATGATGGTGCATCCTGGCTGTAAAATGATGGCACCGGGGACTGATATGCCGGAGGGACTTGCCAAATGCATTCAGGCGTTGAATACCCTTTATAAGAGTTCGCCTGCTCTTTATCAGATGGATGATGAGTATGACGGATTTGAGTGGGTTCAGCTGATGAAATACGAGGAGAATGTGATCACTTTCCTGCGTAAGACAGAGAAACCAGAGGAAACGCTGCTTGTAATCTGTAATTTCGCCGCAATACCCTACGAGAATTACCAGGTGGGCGTGCCTTTTGCAGGAAAATATAAAGAAATCTTTAATAGCGATGTAGTAGAATTCGGCGGAGAGGGTGTAGTGAATTCTCGTGTGAAGACAGCAAAAGCAGAAGAGTGCGATGAACGGGAGTATTCTATTAAGGTGAAGCTGCCGGCACTTGGTGTGAGCATTTACAGCTGCACTCCCGGGAAAGCCCCAGCCAGGAAGAAAGTGACCGCAGCGAAAACTGCGAAAGATAAGACTGCGAAAGATAAGACTGCAGGAAAACTGGTAAGGACTGTGAAGGCAAAAACTCCAGCAAAGAAGTCAGTAAAGGAAGAAAAAGCTACGAAAGTAGAAGAAGCTGTCAAGGCAGAGAAAAAGGCAGAAACAGTGAAGAAAAGAGCCACAGTAAAAAATGACAATAACAAAGCAGACAGAAATAGCAAATAAGTAATAAAATAGCAAAAAAGACTGCATTTACATATCTGAATTTCAGATGTGAGGAATGCAGTCTTTTTGAATCTTTTTACAATAAGTAAGCAGCGAAGCAGATCAGGAATATCTATTTGATGCAAATAAAAAAAGCTGGAAATGAGACTCGAACTCACGACCCCTTCATTACGAGTGAAGTGCTCTACCGACTGAGCTATTCCAGCTTATGGAATGATAAGTGTATAAAAATTTATACACTTATCAGACACAAAAGATATTTTAAGTTATAAGCAGCCATTTGTCAAGAAAATCTTGGGTAAAAATTCTGATTTATCGTGGGTGAAAATTCTGATTATACGATTTTAAACCAGTCTTTTTCCTCAAACTCAACTACCGTACAGTCATTGGCATAAGTACATTCCGGTAAAATAATCATTGCATGAAGGACATCGTTGTTTACAGGCAGAGGACATAAATGCCAGATAGCGGCATTGATCTTTACCATACATCCTTTGGGAACAAGGAAGGCCTTTGTAAGTTCCGGGACTGGTGTACCGGCAGATGCAGGAGCAACATGAATGATCATATCATCATCCAGAGCTACGATGCCTTCCCAGGTGGTTGTGTGGTATTCTGCCATCTTAACGATTCGCTCATCTTTGCGTACGGCAATGGGAGAAAATCCCATACTTCCCATACAGGTACCTGAGATACGATCGGGATAAAATTTGTGGATTTCGCCCTGTAAAGGATAACCTTCCGGTTCAGTCATGGAACAGTAGGTGCCAAAGGGAGCAAAATCTGTTGGATTAATTTTTACAGCTGTAATTTCTTTCATGGAAAACCTCCTCAAATGTAGTAAAAACCCTTGAAGCTATTGTATCATGGTGTTGGTAAAAGCTCAATAAATATCTTTAAATGGATAGTGTGAATAAAGAAAGGCAGTTAATATTTTTAATAAAAGTTTTATAGATTTAAGAACGCAGTATGTGTTATTATAAAAATGTAGATAAAGTTCATAAAGAAAGGCTTGTGGTGAATGAAAGTACCAAACAAATTGTCAAAAATGCTTTCTACCGCAGGAGAAAAGGCAGCGTATGATAACGCATGTAAGAAATTATTATCAAACAAGATTATTCTTGCATGGATTATGAAAAGCTGTCTGCAGGAGTACAGGGAGTGTACAATACAGGAAATTGCAGAGAAATACATAGAAGGAGATTTGTATGTTTCTGAAATTCCAATATATCCGGATGAAGAAACTCCCGGCTTCAGAGAAAAGGATGATTTTGCAGGACGATTTTGGAATCCAAATGGAAATGGATTTAGAAAGTGAGGTAACAGATGTGGGACATGTTCTTGACGATGTAGCACAGAGAAATTATGAAAAAGGAGTTTGCGAGAGTTTGGTTTCTTCAATTAAAACTCTTACAGAAACAATGAACTGGTCTGTGGATCAGGCTATGGATGCACTTAAAATTTCTGAAGAAGATAAAGAAGAAATACGTAAAAAATATAATATTGGATAACATTTTGCAAGGGAGCAGAGCCAATTTGGTTCTGCTCCTGATCTGTTAAATGAAAATGAAAAAATATGTTATCAATGGGAAAATAACTGTTTTCAAATGATTCATTCTATGATAGAATACACCTTGATTGCAAACAAAGGAGATGAGGTACATGTCAGGTTATTCCGCCCCAGGCTTTTTAGAAAAGTTGTACCTTTTTTTGAAGAATTATATGGGAATACGGGTTACCGATATAGCAATATACAGTAATGGCGCTATATAAACATGCACCGTGTTTATATAGAGATTTTCTGAATGTATGGCTATAGGGGTATCCCGTATTTTTTTCGTACTTCACTTAACATTACAGCAGAGCGTGTTAAAAAAGGCTTTCTTCAAAATGCGTGTCACAATTTGTGGAAGCCTGCAGGAATAATTTTCAAACACGCTCCAGAAAGGAGGAGACAAATGTCTGACTCATTTCTTGAATTAAGAAATCTGAAAAAAAGTTTTACATCAGAAGAATATGTTCTACAGGGAATCAATCTGCAAATTGATCAGGGGGAATTCGTCACCTTGCTGGGTGCTTCCGGCTGCGGCAAGACGACCACTCTTCGCATCATCGCAGGACTTGAGCAGCCGGACAGCGGAAGTGTATGGCTGGAGGGGAAAGATGTGACGAATCTGGAGCCAAACCAGAGAGATGTGAACACGGTATTTCAGAATTATGCCCTTTTTCCCCATATGAACGTGGCGGATAACATCGGGTATGGTCTGAAAATACGAAAAGTACCAAAAGCGGATATAAAGAAAAAGGTTAAGGAAATGCTGGAGCTGGTTCAGCTGGAAGGCTTCGAGAAACGAAAACCTGCGGAGCTCTCCGGTGGACAGAAGCAACGTGTAGCCATTGCAAGAGCATTGGCAAATAATCCCCGTGTACTGCTTCTGGACGAGCCTCTCGGAGCTCTGGATCTGCAGCTTCGACGGACGATGCAATTGGAACTGAAGCGACTGCAGAAGAAGCTTGGAATTACCTTTATCTATATCACCCACGACCAGGAAGAGGCCATTAATATGTCCGATCGGATCGTGGTAATGAATCAGGGGCAGTTTGAGCAGATCGGCACTCCGGATGAGATTTACAACTATCCGAAAACAAGCTATGTGGCAACCTTTGTGGGAAATGCCAATATTTTAAAAGGAAAAGTTGCAGAAATAAATGGTTCTTATGCACAGGTTGAAATAGGAAATGACACTGTTTCCGTTTATACAGAAGAGACTGTAAAGGTGGGAGAGCAGCTTACCCTGGCTGTGAGAAACGAAAATATTCTGCTGGATGAAGCTGAAATGGAAAATGTAGTTGAGCAAAATGAAGCTGAGGGAACTGGCAGACATCTTCACGCAACTGTGAAGGAGAAGAATTTCGCTGCAGGTCAGCTGCGAGTTCTGCTTGCTTTGTCTGACGGCACAGAAATCACAGCCAGCCGGTTTGGCATGAATGCAAACATTCAGCCAGGTCAGCAGATAAAATGGTATTTTGATCCGCGAAATGCAGTTGTAGTAAATCGGGAGTTTAAGACGAAAGAGCCTGCTGATATGTCAGGAGGAATTCAGTGATGGGCGGTCTCAGTAACAGCCGTGGCAACAGCCGGAAATTTGCACCTGTAAAGAACAGCCGCGGCAACAGCCAGGAATCTGCGCCTGTAAAGAATATCCGCGGCAATAGCAAGAGTGCTGCATCCACCAGGCATACCCGCGCCACCATCTGGATGATTCTGCCACTCTACATTTTTACCCTGATTTTTGTGGCTTGTCCTCTTATCTATATGGTTGCCTTAAGCTTTGCCACTCCCGGAGAAGTCCACGGTGTACAGTGGATTTTTACACTGGATAATTACAGGAATATTTTGGAACCAGTGTACCTGGACACCTTTGTCCAGTCCTTCCAGCTGGCCATTACAAGTACTGTTTTTATCACCCTGATCGGGTATCCCTTTGGCTATTTTATGGCGAAATTACCAGCAGGCGGTAAAAAGAAAGCTATGCTTCTTCTTATGCTTCCCTTCTGGGTAAATTCCCTGATCAGACTTTACGGCTGGATCATCATCCTTCAGAAAAAAGGCGTTCTGAATTTTGTGCTGAAAAAGCTTGGCCTGATCGAGAAGCCGCTGAAAATCATGTACAGCTACCCGGCAATCGTCATTGGTATGATATATGTGTTACTGCCATTTATGATTCTGTCAGTATATTCCAGTGCGGAAAAACTGGACTGGTCACTGGTAGAAGCCGCCCGTGATCTGGGGGCAGGTAAGGCAAAGGCCTTCTGGACAGTCAGCTTTAAGCTGACCCTGCCAGGACTTTTGTCCGGCGTAATCCTAACCTTTATTCCATCTATGGGACTGTTTTTCATAGCAGATATCCTGGGCGGAAACAAAGTTGTGCTGGTAGGAAGCCTGATCCAGGATCAGATGACCCGGGGAAATAACTGGCCCTTTGCGGCAGCTCTGGCAGTGATCATGATGATCCTTACCACTTTGATGATTCTGCTATACCGCAAGGTCACCAATGCGAAAGAAGTGGAGGGGCTGGGATGATAAAAACACAAAATAATGAAATAGAAGTGCTGAATCCGAAAATGCAAGGTGAAGGCGCCGAGGCTAAAAACGGTACATTAGTTAAAAAGTTTGGAAAGAAGAGAAATACAGGCTCTGGCATGAAACGGAGCACCCGCTTTGAGAAGATATACCTTGGTATCATTTTCTTCTTAATGTACCTCCCAGTAGCCGTAGTCATCATTTTCTCCTTCAATGAGTCCAAGCTGCCTGTCCGTCTCACCGGATTTTCCCTCCAGTGGTACGAAAAGCTTTTCGCAGACAGTGCCATGATGGAAGCACTGGTAAACAGCCTGATCCTTGGCGTGGCCAGCTGCGCGGTTTCAGCAGTTATCGGAACTTTAGGCGCTGTAGGCCTGTCACGGATTCACTGGAAAACAAAAGGCGCATTGGAGTACATTTCCATTTTGCCCCTTATGATACCGGAAATTATTCTGGGTATGGTGCTGATGGCATTTTTCTACATGCTGAACCTGCCCTTCGGAATGCTTACTTTGCTGATCGGACATACGGTATTTTGCATTCCTTATATATTGATGGAAGTAAAAGCCAGACTTGTGGGCCTGGATCCTTCCCTTGAGGAAGCTGCCCGGGATCTTGGAGCTACTTCCATGAGAGCCTTTCTTGACGTTACGCTGCCACTGATCATGCCAGCTGTTGCGTCCGGCTCATTGCTTGCCTTTGCCATGTCCATGGACGACGTGGTAAGCAGTATTTTTATTAACGGTCCGAGATTGTCTACCTTGCCAATTAAGGTGTACACTCAGATCAAAACCGGTGTCACGCCGGAAATCAATGCCCTGTGTACGATTATGCTGGCTTTTACAGTGGTGATTCTTCTTGTTTACTCTCTTATAAAGAAGTTAAAGAGGAAGTATAAGTAGTCTGCTCACAGGAATCAGCGAAAAAAATCACCTGATAAAAGCCGGTTTTTTCACGGCATAAGGAAATATATGGATATTTCCACTTAGGGACGGAAAGGAGCACACGAATGAACAAACTCATAGAGTTGAAAAACCTCACAAAAAACTTTGATGACCAGCAGGTTCTCCGCGGAATCAATCTGGACATCTATGAGAACGAGTTTCTCACCCTTCTGGGACCAAGTGGCTGTGGAAAGACCACAACCCTTCGTATTATTGCAGGCTTCGAGGAGCCAAGCGGCGGCGAAGTATTGTTTAACGGAATTGAGATTTCCAAGCTGCCTCCATATAAGAGAGAGGTAAACACCGTTTTCCAGAAATATGCCCTTTTTCCCCATCTGAATGTGGCAGAGAACATTGGATTCGGTCTGAATCTGAAAAAAGTGGACAAGGACGTGATCGCCCAGAAAGTCACCAGAATGCTGAAAATGGTAGGGCTGGAAGGTTTCGAAAAAAGAGATGTCACCCTGCTCTCCGGCGGACAGCAGCAGCGAGTTGCCATTGCCCGTGCGCTGGTAAATGAGCCGAAAATCCTTCTTCTTGACGAGCCTCTTGGCGCCCTGGATGCGAAAATACGAAAACAGATGCAGATTGAGCTGAAAAAAATCCAGCAGGAGGTTGGAATTACCTTCATTTACGTTACCCATGACCAGGAGGAAGCCCTTTCCATGTCTGATACTGTGGTCGTTATGAATAACGGTGAAATTCAGCAGATCGGTTCTCCCACCGATATTTACAACGAGCCGGAAAACCGTTTCGTAGCAGGCTTCATTGGAGAGTCCAATATTATAGAAGGAATTATGATCAGAGATTATCTGGTTCAGTTTGACGGATTTGAATTCGAATGCGTGGACAAAGGCTTTGAGGATAATGAAGAAATCGAGGTTGTGCTTCGTCCTGAGGACCTTGACATTGTGGAACCATCTCAGGCGAAAATCAACGGTGTTGTCCGAAACGTCACCTTCAAAGGCGTTCATTACGAAATTCTCGTAGAAACAGAACTGCGCACCTATAAAGTTCAGACCACCGATTATGCGGAAGTGGGCCGCCAGGTAGGACTGAAATTCGGACCGGAAGACATTCACGTCATGTACAGAATGGGAGCTTATTGATGAAACAGTTTAAGCGCCTGATCATTCCTTACTTTATCTGGGCAATTGTTATCCTTGTGATCCCACTGTTTCTCATTGCCCTGTATGCGTTCACCACAGAAGGAAATGAAGTAATGACACTTTCCTTCACCTGGGGAAATTTTGCCAAATTCCTGGAAGCTACCTACCTGAATGTGATCCTGAAATCCTTCTGGCTGGGACTTCTTACCACCTTTATCTGCTTGGTGCTTGGCTATCCCCTTGCCCTGATCATTGCGAGATGCTCTGAGAAAGTCCAGGGCCTTCTCATTATGCTGGTAACCATTCCAATGTGGATCAACATGCTTCTTCGTACCTATGCGTGGATGAATCTTCTTGCAGATAACGGAATCATCAACAATCTTCTGGCAAAAATCGGACTGGGACCTATCAGTATGATGTATACGGATTTTTCCGTAATGGTAGGCCTGATCTGCAACTTTATGCCCTTTATGATCATTCCTATCCATACATCCTTAAATAAAATGGATAAATCCCTGATCGAGGCAGCCTACGATCTGGGAGCCAACCGTTTCCAGACCTTCTGGAAGGTAATCTGGAAGCTGTCCCTGCCAGGGGTGGTAAATGGTATTATGATGGTTTTCCTTCTTGCCATTTCCTCCTTCGTTATCCCGAAGCTTCTGGGAGGCGGACAGTACATGCTCATCGGTAACCTGATCGAGTCCCAGTTTATCTCAGTTGGAGACTGGAATTTCGGAAGTGCCATTTCCATGATTCTGGCGGTGATCATTTTGATCTCCATGAGTCTGATGAAGCGGATGGACAAGGAAAAAGGAGAGTAGGAGAGTATCATGCAGAAAAAAACAAGCTTTTTTCAGAGATTTTATGTGGCCATCTGTCTGGTATTCTTTTACCTGCCAATCCTGGTGACCATGATTTTTTCCTTTAATTCTTCCAAATCCCTGACCAGGTTTACGGGATTTTCCATGAGATGGTATACAGAGCTGCTGCATAATACAGAAGTCAGCAAAGCGGTTTACGTGTCTGTGACCATCGCCATCCTGGCAACTGTGATCTCCACAGTGCTGGGAACCATCACTGCAATTGGTCTTTCCAAGTCCAGGAAGGTGTTAAAGGAAACACTTTTAAATATCAACAACCTGCCCATTTTGAACCCAGATATTGTTACCGCAATCGGACTGATGCTTCTGTTTTCTTCACTGGGCTTTCGGAAAGGGTACTTTACCATGCTGCTGGCGCACATTTCCTTTTGTACGCCATATGTGATCACCAGTGTTTATCCCAAGGTGCGAAGCCTTGACCCGAACCTGGCAAATGCAGCCATGGATCTTGGAGCAACCCCGTTCCAGGCGTTGACCAAGGTAATCGTGCCCATGATCAAGGATGGCATTTTCGCCGGTGCGCTGCTGGCGTTTACCATGTCCTTTGACGATTTCGTAATTTCGTACTTTGTATCCGGAAACGGTGTCAAGAATATTTCCATTGTGGTCTATAATATGACCAAGCGAATCAACCCTACCATCAACGCCCTGTCTACAATTGTAATCCTGGTCATTGTGCTTGTCATGGTTTTTGCCAACGTGCTTCCAAAGCTCCTGGAAAAGCATGCCAGCAAGCATGCGAAAAAGATTCAGCGTGTGATCGCCCTTCTGCTGGTTTTCGCTCTTGGCTTCGGACTGATCAAGTGCGGAGGCGGTGCAGCGGAGAACCATGTCCTGAAGGTTTATAATGCAGGAGAATATATGGATCTGGATCTTCTGACACAGTTTGAGCAGGAATATAATTGTACTGTAGTTTACGAAACTTTCGAATCCAACGAAATGATGTACACCAAGCTTTCCGGCGGTGAGTCCTATGACGTGCTGATCCCTTCGGATTACATGATCGAGCGTCTGATTAAAGAGGATTACTTACAGTATATTGACTGGGATCTGATCCCGAATAAGGGCAGCCTGATGGATGAGGTCATGAATAAAAGTTATGATCCGGGAAATCGTTATTCCTGCCCGTACTTCTGGGGAACGGTTGGTATTCTTTATGATACGACTGTGGTTGATCCGGCAGATCTTCAGGAGGGCTGGGATCTTCTCAGGGATACCAAATATAAAGGAAATATTTACATGTATGATTCTGAGCGGGATTCCTTTATGATCGCACTGAAGGCTCTTGGATATTCCATGAATACTACAGATGAGAATCAGATTCAGGAAGCTTACCAGTGGCTGGTTGACCAGAGAAATACCATGGACCCGATTTACGCAGGTGATGACGTCATTGACAATATGATTTCCGGAAACAAGGCTATGGCAGTTGTTTATTCCGGAGATGCTTCTTATATTATAAGCGAAAATCCGAATATGGATTACTTCACACCGAGTCAGGGAACCAACAACTGGTATGATGCAATGGTTATCACAAGGGACTGCAATGAGACAGAGCTTGCCCATCAGTTTATTAATTTTATGCTAAATGAAGAATCTGCTCTTTCCAATACGGAAGAAGTAGGTTATACTTCTCCTGTAAAGAGTGTTTACGAAACTATGATCACCGGAGAGTATGAGGGCGTTTCCTCCTACATCCCGGATTTTGAAAATCCAAACAGCGAGATCTTCCGCTATCAGGAACCGAAAATCAAGCAGAAATATGCGGAGCTGTGGACGAAGATCAAGGCAGAGTAAACATGGAAATTTATAAAAACGGAAACGTGGCTGGCAGAAGCCGGCTGTGTTTTTGAAGAAGAGGAGAATGATTATGAAGAAAAAGGTATTTGCGGTAATTCTTGCTGCAGCAGCAATCTGTGGCAGTCTGTCACCTGTATACGCAGCTGACTCCGAGCTGGTCCTCTATACATGGGAAGGAATGTTCCCGCAGGAGGTTCTGGACGGATTTGAGGAAGAAACCGGCTGTAAGATCGTATATTCCAACTTTGACACTGACGAGACCATGCTGGAGAAGGTTTCCATGGCAAAAGGCGGAGACTATGATGTGGTAATCGCAGATGACTACATTCTCGAGAAAATCGTGGAAGAGGGTCTTGCCACCAAGCTTGACAAAGACAAAATCTCCAATTGGGGAAACATCAATCCTCTTTATCAGGGACAGTTTTATGATGAGAAGGACGAGTACACCGTACCATATGGTGCAGGTATTCCGCTGATCGTATACGATCCGGAGGAGGTTGATCTTGACATTAAGGGCTATTCTGATCTGTGGGATCCGTCTCTGGAGGACAGCATAGCGCTGATTGGCAACTACCGTGTGATCAACGGCATTACTCTTCTCACCATGGGTAAGAGTATGAATGAAGAAGATGTGGATGCCATTGCAGAAGCTGGTGAAAAGCTGGTAGAGCTGGCACCCAATGTGCGTATGATCCAGGATGACAACACCCAGAATGCACTGCTGAACGGAGAGGCTTCTGTAGCGTTCCTTTACACCTCCCAGGTAACTGCAGCTCTGGCAGAGAACCCGGATCTGAAAGTGGTTTATCCGGAGGAAGGTCTTGGCTTCGGTGTTATGGGAATGTTTATTCCAAGCGAGGCTCCCAATGCAGATGCAGCTTACCAGTTTGTAGATTACATTTTAAGACCGGAGGTTGCTGCACAGTGCTTCAATTATATCGGTTACTACTGCACCAACAAGGCAGCAGACGAGCTGGTAGACGAGAGCCTGGTGGTTCCGGACAGTGTAACAAGCGGTGAGAGTATTAAGAATGTAAGTCAGGAAGCTGAGGAACAGTATAATAAGAACTGGACTGAGTTTAAGGCTGCCTGCGATTAATTGAATTAATTCAGTAAAAGGATAACATCAGGAAAGAGCCTGTGAGTGAACCATTCGGGAGAAAAACGGATAAATCACTGTGCAGGCTCTTTTTTTGTGTAATAGAAAAGTCCTACCGGGCAGGATTGCACTGCGGAGAAAGGAGAGAGGTCGCTGGAGGTGGAGAATGCTTGCACATATATGTTTCCGGGGCCAGAGAAAACAACACTGATATTGACAAAGTTTCGCCAGTGTGTGATTATTATTTACAGAAATAAATGAGTTTTTTAGAGGAGAAACAAAATGGAAATATACAAGGGAGCTTCCGCCTTTGCGGGGATTGCTATTGGGAAAATCAGGTTTTATCGGAAAGGTGAATATCAGATCCGACAGCATCAGGCAGATGATGTAAAAAAGGAACTGAAGAATTTTGATGTGGCTCGTCGGCATGTGATGCAGACCTTGAAGGAAGAGTATGACAGAATGTCAGAAAAGCAAATGGACACAGCTGATCCTGAATTGGATATGGAACCCCAACCTTTGGATAGAATTGTGAAAGTGAATGGGGAAAATGGAACAAACCAGATCCTGGAGCAGGCAGAGCTTCTGGGCTCTGGCAGCTTTCTCCGTGCGGTACAGAGTATGATCACAGGGGAAAAGGTGACTGCTGCTTATGCAGTGCAGACCACAAGAGATGAGATGCAGAGTACTTTTTCCAGGCTGAACGATCCGACCATAAAGGAACGAATCCACAATGTAAGCCGCATCTCCAGTCTCCTTCTGGAAATTCTCGGGGAAGATGAGAACAAAATTGATCTGGGAGAGGAACCAATCATTCTGGCAGCAGATGCCCTTTCTCTTGCAGAACTGATGGAAATGGATAAGGAGAAGCTTCTGGGTATTGTCACCCGCAAAGGTTCTGCTACCTCTCACGCTGCGATCCTTGCGAAAAATATGGATATTCCCTGTGTTACAGGTATTGGGATTCCACAGTCAGAAGAAGAGTGGGAAGACAGCATTGCCATTATTGACGGATATACGGGAACCATCTATCTGGAACCGGATAATGAGGTACGAAAAGAATACGAGATTCGCCGAAAAGCAGATCTGGTAGAGCGGGAATCCCTTTTGAAGCTGAAAGACAAGGGCGATATTACGAAAGATGGACGTGAAGTGGGAATCTACGCGAATATTGGCAGTCTAGATGATTTAAACAGCGCCCTTTATTATGGGGCAAAGGGAATCGGACTGCTACGAAGCGAGTTCCAGTATCTTGGCAGGGAGAATTATCCCGGGGAAGAAGAACTTTTTCAGGCATATAAGAAAACTGCTGAGACTATGGGCGACCGCCTGGTAGTTATCCGCACCGCCGATCTCGGGGCTGATAAGCAGGCTTCCTATCTTGAAATTCCGGTAGAAACCAACCCTCTTATGGGTAATCGGGGAATCCGTCTCAGTCTGGATCGGAAGAACCTGTTTAAAACCCAGATCCGTGCCATTTACCGTGCGAGCTGGTATGGCAATCTGGGGATGATGTACCCTATGATCTGTTCGGAAGAGGAAATGGATGAGGTTGAAGCTCTGGTGACGGAAGTAAAAGAAGAGCTGAAGGCAGCAGGTGTACCATTTAAGGAAATCCGGACTGGAATTATGATGGAGACTCCGGCAGCAGTGATGATCGGGGAAGAACTGGCGAAGCGGGTGAATTTTCTGGGAATCGGAACCAATGACCTGACTCAGTACACCTTGGCCATGGATCGTCAGAATCCGCTTTTACAGAAGAAATATGATGATCATCATCCTGCAATTTTGAAAATGATAAAGATGATTGTAGATGCAGGACACGCGCAGAATTGCAAAGTATGTCTCTGTGGGGAACTGGCGGCAGATACCAGATTGACGGAGACATTTTTGCAGATGGGGGTAGATGCATTGTCTGTGGTACCGGCATGTATATTACCAGTGAGGAAGGCACTGAGGGCGGTTTGCATCGCAGAAATGTGATCTTAGCTTATCTTCTGCGACTGTATTGAGGCGTGCATGTATGTGTGAAGAATTGCAGAATAATTACAAAATAAAACGAGAGCACCAGACATGCAGATACAGATTACAGGCTGTATGTTTGAAAATATGGGTAGAAACATGAACACAAAAAGCAAAGTAATTGTGCTTCCCTGTGAAGCTTACGACGAAGAACGAATTTATACACTTATGAAAAATGGTCTGTCTCAGCTGGGAGGTCTGGACAACCTTATAAATAAAGAAGAAAAAATCCTTTTGAAGCCTAACCTTTTGAAAAAAGCAGAAGTGGAGAAAGCGGTCATCACGCATCCGGTTGTGGTGGGTGCCTTTGCCAGGATTCTACGTGAGGAAGGTTATAGGAATATTGTGCTTGCCGATTCCTGTGGCCACGGAACTACGAAACAGGTGATCCAGGGCACCGGAATGGACACTTATCTGGAAAAATACCAGATTCCGGCTATTGATTATACGAAAGGCGTGCGTGTGGAAAATCCGGATGGTGTCCAGGCGAAAGAATTTATCCTTCCGAAAGAACTGCTGGAAGCAGAGTGTGTGATTTCTCTTTCCAAAATGAAAACCCACGCTCTGGAGCGAATTACAGGAGCAGTGAAAAACAGCTATGGATTTGTATATGGGAAAAATAAGGCCATTGGTCATACCAAATACCCCAGTGCGGACAGCTTCGCCCGGATGCTTATTGATCTGAACCAGTATGTGAAGCCAAGATTTTATATTATGGATGGAATTACTGCAATGGAGGGAAATGGACCGGGCTCCGGAGATCCGGTAGCCATGAACCTGATTCTGATGTCCACAGATCCGGTGGCACTGGACAGTGTGTTTGCAAGACTGGTTTATCTGAAACCGGAGATGGTTCCTACCAATTACCATGGAGAGAAGATGGGACTGGGAAATTGCAGGGAAGAAAATATTGAGGTTGTGGTAGTTGAGGAGAATCCTTCGGCATCAGCAGTGCGTGATGAAGAAAGTGAAATAACTGGGCGCGAGAAGCAGCGCCAGAATGCAAAGGTTTCTGTAGATAAAAAGCAGATTGGTATTGATGTGGTTTGTAATGTAATTTCGATGGAAGCCTTAATAGAAAAATACGGCAATCCCAATTTCAATGTGGACCGCACGAAAGTACGAAACAATGTCTGGACAAAGCTTGCCAAGGCTCTGAATATTTTTCAGAAGAAACCATACATTGAGCCTGACAAATGTATCTGTTGTGGAATCTGTGTAAACAGCTGTCCTGTGCCTGGCAAGGCGGTAGATTTTCGAAATGGCAAAAATAATCCGCCTGTTTATGATTATAAGAAGTGTATTCGCTGCTTCTGCTGTCAGGAAATGTGCCCGAAGAAAGCGATTAAGGTGAAGTGAGTGTAAAATACTCCGAAGGGAACATCGGAGAAACATCAGAGTAATTTCGGAGATAAAGAAGAAAAGCCACTACCGAACGTCAACTAAGTTGTGACGTTCTACAGTGGCTTATGTATTTTATCGTCCGATCATCTTCGCTACTTCCCTGATATATTCCGGTGTGGTACCGCAGCAGCCCCCTACAATACCGGCACCTGCATCAATCAGAGCTTTCACATGTCTGGCAAAATCCGGCGCTTTCATGGAATAAACGGCGTTTCCATTATCATCAATGAACGGCATACCGGCATTCGGCTTGGCAATGACCGGGATGGAGACATTTTCTTTAATATTGCGGATAACAGAAACCAGCTGATCAGGACCAACAGAGCAGTTCACGCCCACAGCATCTGCACCAGCAGCCTCCAGGGAAACAGCAGCCTCGATAGCATTTCCACCGCTGAAAATACTTCCGTCTGCATCTACCGTCATGGTACACATAATCGGCAACTCGCAAACTGTAGAAGCAGCATCCACAGCTGCCAGAGTCTCTTCAATATTGATCATGGTCTCAGCAACAATCAGATCCACGCCAGAATCCTTCAGAATTCCAATCTGCTCCTGATACATTTCGAAAGCTGTCTCATAGGTCATCTCCCCGGCAGGAGCCATCATTTTACCACTGGTGGTAATATCTGCAGCAACGTAAACCTTATGGTCTGCCGCATCAGCGACTTCTCTCGAATAGGAAACCAGAGTGCGGTTGATCTCCTCCATACGGTCCTGCAGACCATGCATGGTAAGGCTTACACGGTTGCCGCCAAAAGTAGGAGCGTAGATAATATTGCTTCCCGCTTCGATATAAGCTCTCTGAAGATTCTGGATCACATCCTTATGCGCCAGCACCCATTCCTCTGTGCATACACCCTTCGGCATACCGGCTGCCATCAGATTGGAACCTGTAGCGCCGTCCAGAAGAACAATATTCTGTGTCAGTTCCTGAAACTCTTGTTTTGTCATATTGTAATTCCTCCTTAAATTGGCAGAATATTGCATTCAAATGATATTTGCATAACATGCCGCCCATTGTGGTCTGCAACCATCTGGCGAACATTTATCCTGCCGGATACGGTTGATTTCGTCATATTCCTGTCCGCGTCCTGGAAGTTATAACGTTTTCATAAAAAAATTTTATAAATCTTTCGTATTATAACACTATTTAACTTGATTTTCCAGTTGTCAGCGTATAAAATATAAGATATGCTTTTGATGGGGCTGGCTATAAAGTAAGCAGCAGCCCTTAATGACAAAAGAAATAAAAAAGGAGCTAAAAGATGAGTAGAAGGAGAAGAAGAAACGACTGGATACCAGGCGCGGTGATCACCATCATCGTCATTATGCTTTCTGTTGTTTTTATGGGACTTCTGGCAATGACCAAGATGGTTCCCACCATTTATATGCTGATCATCGGCATTGTACTTGCGGTGATCGCAGCGATAATCTGGCTGCTGGTATGGCATACCAGATACACAGGCCGCTTTATTGGCGGAACTGTTTTGGCAGTGATCATGATTGCCATTCTGGCATTCGGCGGTTTCTATATTAATAAGACAAGATCCGCCATCAGCAATATTTCCGGTGAGACTACTGAGATCACACAGATGGCTGTTTATGTAAAGAACGATGACGCCGCTGATTCTGTAGAGGCAACTGCCGGATATACTTATGGTATCCTTTCCTCACTTGACCGTGAGAATACAGATGGTGCTGTAGCACATCTGAACAGCCAGTTTGGTACAGAAGTACAGACTAAGGAATACGCAGGTCTGACAGAGCTTGCTGACGGAATCCTGAACGGTGAAGTAAATGCCATGCTGCTGAACAGCGGATATCTTAGTGTATACGAGGATATGGACGGATACACAGATTTCAGCACCAAGATAAAAGAGGTTGGAACGGTAGATGTTGAATCCACAATTCAGTCTGCAGAAGAGTCCACCCCTGTAGAGCCGATCACCACTGCTAATGGCGGTAAGGTTTACACCATCTATCTCAGTGGTATTGATACCAGAGGTGAGATGACAGCTAAGAGCCGAAGCGATGTAAATATTATTGCCACTGTGAATACAGATACACATGAGATCCTGCTGGTTTCCACACCTCGTGATTATTTTGTACCGCTTTCTATTTCCGGAGGTGCACCGGATAAGCTGACACATGCCGGTATTTATGGAATCGATGTGTGTATGGATACTCTGGGAATGCTGTATGATATTGACATTAATTATTACTTCCGAATTAACTTCGGTGGATTTGTGAAGGTAATCGATGCACTTGGCGGAATTACCGTTAATTCAGATTATGATTTTGATTCCAAGAATATTCTGGGTTATCATTTTAACAAGGGTGAGAATTATGTGAATGGTGAGCAGGCGCTTATCTTTGCAAGAGAGCGTTACGCATTTCAGGAGGGTGATCGCCAGCGTGGTAAGAACCAGATGGAGGTTATCCGTGGTGTTGTGAAGAAGGCACTTTCTCCGGAAATCCTTACCAGCTATTCCTCCATTCTTTCCAGCCTGGATGGATGCTTCGGTACTAACATCACATATGAGGAGATCGCACAGATCCTTCAGCAGCAGCTTACCAACGGCGGCGACTGGACAATCGTTTCCTACAGTGTAAATGGTACCGGTGCTACTGAGAAGCCATATTCCATGAGCCAGAAGGCATATGTTATGGTTCCGGATTATAACACTGTTGATAAGGCTAAGAGCCTTATGGAAAAGGTTCGCAACGGCGAGGTGGTAACGCAGGAGGAGGCTGATGCACCGGTTAGTGGAAGCACAAGCACTGACAGCACCTCCACAGAAACTGTGACCGAGCCAGGTACAGTAGCAGCCGAGACACAGGCTGCGACAGATACCACTGCTGCAGATGGAACTACAACCGAAGGCACAGCTGGTACTACTACACAGCAGTAAAGAGAATGAGATTCCTCTGGTGAGAGGGATATCAATATAGAAAGAAGCAAATCATTATATAACGTGGTTTGCTTCTTTTTTTGATAAATTTATAAACTTTTAAGATGATTTTTATATTACATTGTGATAAAATGGGGATATAGAAGAAGGAAAGGCGGGTGAATCTGAGTTTACATTCTTGGATTTTACAGAAGATGACATCGCACAGATTGGTATGACACCACTTATGGGTGGCCAGATGAGCCGCAAGGATAAGATTAAAGAAGGAATTCTAATAGCGAAAGAAGAGCGTAATGATATGGCGGATAAAGTGATGGCTATGTTGTATACTCTGGCAGATAAATTTCTGGATGGAATAGAGCTTGATGAGATTAAGGAGGCGATGGTTATGACGAGATTGGGACAGATGATATTGGATGATGGAATTAGAATTGGAGAGTTGCGCGGACGTGAAGCTGGTATAAATGAAGGAAGCGAAGAAACTCAAAAGAGGATGGATTCTTTGATTAATATTTTGTTGACATCGAATCGAACAGATGACTGTCTGAAAGCTTCAAAAGATGCTGCCTATCGGAAAAAACTTATGGATGAGTTAGGTATAAAATAATATTAGAGCCTGTTTGAAAAGGCTACAGAAAGATGAGTTAAACACAAAAGGCCGGGACATCACTTACCTGATAGTTCCCGGCCCTAACTATGTTAAATAGATGGTTTAAAAGCAAATTTGCATAACCCACCACCCAACCGGAAACAATAAAAAAAGATGACCTCCAAGTCGCATTATTCCAGTAATGCGACGGTCATCCAGGCAGTTTTTCTGCTTTCTTTCCCATCGTCGTTTTACATTCTATCGCGAATAACAGGGAAAGTCAACCAATTATAGCGACTATAGACTTTTTTTGTCGAATTATACCATAATTTGTTCCAAATTTACCTTTTTCCCATTAGTTTTTCAAAGGGATTTTTTCGATATAAAATAATTGAGTGGTCATATAATTGGTACATACTTATAGAATAAGGAGGCAGCTATGTGCAGAAAAGGTGAAAACATACGTAAACGCAAGGACGGACGCTGGGAAGCCCGTTATATTAAATACCGTGATCCAGAGGGAAAAATCCACTACGGTTCCCTCTATGGCAAAACATATGGCGAAGTAAAGGACAAACGAAACAAAAAAATTGCAGAAGTGCCAGGCTATGGACATCTGGTGCGAAATCCTGGCATTTTAAATTACCAAGCTACCTTCGAAACAGCCGCGGAGCACTGGAAGCAGGAAATCCGCTATACCATCAAGGACAGTACTTTTTCCAATTATGAAGCGATTCTGAAGAATCAGCTTCTTCCGGAGCTTGGCAGCACCCAGATACGGAAAATCAGCAATTCTCAGATCACGCAGCTTATTCATAAGAAAAAAGAGCTGACATTGTCTGCAGGAACCATTCATGTAATTTTAAGCGTGCTCCGCAGCATTTTGAACTTTGCAGCAAAGGGAGGCGTCTATACCAGTGAACCAATCCGCTACCCCCATTTGGCTGGCACCAGCCAGGAGGTGCAGATTATGAAGCTTGCAAACTATAGCCAGCTGGAGAAATTTCTTATTGACAATATCAGTGATTTCCATTTCGGTCTGCTGCTTTGCATGCATACAGGCATCCGTGTAGGCGAACTCAGCGGCCTGCGCTGGGAAGATGTGGATTTCGCCCAGCACAAAATCCGCATACAGCGTACTGTGATCCGCATCAAAAATCTGGATCAGACCGCCAATCCGAACACTGGAAAAATCCCAAAAACCATTCTGTATATCGGTCCGCCGAAGACAGAACATTCCAACAGGGAAATTCCATTGCCAGACAAGCTGCTGTTTTATGCGAAACGTTTTCGTAAAGATGGCTCCGCATATATTTTGTCTGGAACTGCCAGATGCATGGAGCCGCGGGTCATCCAGCGCAGATATGCAGCATTGCTGAAAACCTGTGGAATTCCCCCCATTAAAATCCATGCTCTCCGGCATCAGTTCTCCTGTCGCTGGGTAGAACATGGCTTCGATACCAAGTCCCTGTCCGAAATACTTGGACATACTTCCGTGCGAACCACACTGGATCTGTATGTGCATATCCAGGCGGAAACGAAGCGACAGTATATGAATCAGATGATGGAGCAGGCAATATAACAGAATGAACAAGTTCAGAAAAGGCAGTTATGCCAGAGAATTCTCTTGTGAGAGACCTCTGGTGTGACTGTCTTTTTTTGCTGTCTGGGAAAATGTGACCGGATGCAGAAAAATCTCAATTTCAAAAATAAGGGGTCTTTATTCGTGGTCGATAGTCCAAATTGTACTGATTTCTGGCGTGTTTGCAGAGCAAATACGCATTACTGGAATATTACGAAAGAAACTAGCAGAAATCACAGACAAAATTTATGAAAACAGGATATAGCATCCGAACCTGGCGCATGCGCCTGGTTTGTCCGGAGCCTATATGGCTGGACAGAACAGAAGAATATTTTCAGAACGTGGTGGAGTTTTACTACCACCTTTTGAGACAGCATGAAGAACTGTGGAACAGCAGCCTCTTCGACATCCAGCGCAGCCTGGAGCTCCTGACCCTTGCCGGTCGGGACGGTAGACAGCCCACCAACCCCTTACCAATGGGGAAAGTACCTGTCTACCTGAGACGCGCTGCCATCAACAAAGCATCTGCCACAGTGAAAAGCACCCAGGAGCTTCAATCCGGATTCCCAGAGAAGCTGGAAGCCAAGGTTACTTTTTTCAAAGGAATGTATTCCGACCTCACCGACAGATCCATATGTCTGAAGCTGTGGAACGGTGAGAAATGGATCTGGACAGACTGCAATCTGAAAGGACGCCCCTTTCCCCAAGATGGTCAGCTGATGTCGCCCACCCTGGTAAAGGAGGGCAGGCGCTACCTGCTGAATATCCCGGTGAAACAGGAGAACAGCGACGCCCGCACTGCCAAAGAACGAATGGCAGAAGGCACGAACCTGTGCAGTGTCCGCTTTACAAACACAGACACCTTCGCAGTGTGCTGCATTCTGGATGAGCAGGGAAATCAGCTGGCTGTACACACCTGCCGGGGCGGAGATGCGTACCGTCACCGCTGCAAGCTGCTGGCGACCAGAATACAGAAATCCAGACCAAACACAGTGGGAGACAATAGTCCTCAGCCCAACCGGAAGTACTACATGCACCTGAAGAACCTGTCTGAGCACTACGCCCACCAGGTCAGCCGTGAGATCCTGAACTTCTGCAAAGAGAATCAGGCAGGAATCATTGTCCTCCCCGATTACGACCAGAACTTCACCCGGATGGCAATGGTAAAAAGCGGCAATTTTTCCCCGCTTCACTTAAGCAGCAAGATCCGGACCAACCTGCAGTATAAAGCCTGGGCAGAAGGAATTCTGGTACTGGAAACCAGAACAGACGGACTGAAGGACAAATGCGCCATCTGCGGCGGCAGGGTTCGCCGGAAGGGAAATGAATTCCTCTGTGAAAATGGTCATCAGGGAAACCGCTTCCTAAATGACGCCAGAAATCTTGGCAGGAAATGCCAGGACAGTTTTTTTCGCGTAAGCAGAACAAAATAATTATTGACAACAAAGAGAAAAAGGATAATAAGCAGCGTTACGAACGCTCTTATCTATAAAACCGGGTAACCGGGCAAAGAGGCTGCGCCAGTGACACAGCCTTTTCGGCAGACCACCGCCGGTGCGGGTTCCGGACTTCCCCAAGATATCCTGGGAGTCGCCGAAGCACCAGACAGGAAGCTATCTGGTAAGTGGTCAAAGTTATGAAAAAATGGGAGGAAAGGACTGGGGGGGGGTAACTCCGTCCATATGATTAAGAAATGACAACGAAAAAACAAAAAACCGAACGCAAAAAAAGAAAGTTGGAGCATTGGCAGGTAATCGCACTTTACCTGATGATTTATGATGTGATCGCCGTAAACGCCGCATACTTTCTCGGACTGTGGTTCCGCTTTGATTGTACATACTCCGCAATACCCGGAGAATATTTGTCTGCCTATCTGAAATTTGCACCATGGTATACAGTATTCTCTGTTTTTGTCTTTTGGGCATTGCGCCTCTATAACAGCGTATGGCGCTTCGCAAGCTACAGTGAGCTGTTAAGAATTTGCTTATCTACTGTAATTACATTCCTGTTCCAGATAATTGGAATCACATTTGTCATTCAGAGAATGCCAATGTCCTATTATCTCTTCGGAACCATTATTCAATTTTGCCTGATTACAGGAATCCGTTTTTCATATCGATTTGTTCTTCTGGAAAGAACACGGAAACAGAAGGAAGAGGAAGGTCCGCTGCATCACATTATGCTGATCGGTGCCGGCCAGGCAGGACAGATCATTCTCCGCGACGTGGAACGTGCCAAAGAGCCAAAGGGAAAGGTCTGCTGTATTATTGATGATAACCCCAACAAATGGGGACGCTATATGGAGAGTGTGCCCATTGTAGGCGGTCGTGATGATATTCTTGCAAGCGCAAAGAAATATAAAATCGACCAGATCCTTTTGGCAATTCCAAGCGCAAGTGCAGCAGAGCGAAGAGATATCCTGAACATCTGTAAAGAAACCAAATGTGAAATGAAGATTCTTCCAGGTGTGTATCAGTTCGTCACCGGAGAAGTGTCCCTCAGCAAAATGAAAGACGTAGCAGTGGAAGACCTTCTTGGAAGAGATCCGATCAAAGTAAATATGGATGAAATTTTCCGTTACATTAGTGGAAAAACCATTCTGGTAACTGGTGGCGGCGGTTCCATCGGAAGTGAGCTTTGCCGTCAGATCGCAGCCCACGCTCCGAAACGACTGGTGATCTTCGATGTCTATGAGAACAATGCCTACGACATTGAACAGGAGCTTCGCTCCAAATATCCACATCTGGATCTGGTGGTACTGATCGGTTCCGTGCGCGATACCAGAAAGATCAACAACGTATTTGAAACATACAAACCAGACATTGTTTACCATGCAGCTGCCCATAAGCACGTACCTCTTATGGAGACAAGCCCATGCGAGGCAATCAAGAACAATGTGATGGGAACCTATAAAACAGCTCATGCAGCTCTGAAAAATGGCTGCCAGCGTTTCGTGCTGATCAGTACAGACAAAGCTGTGAATCCAACCAACATCATGGGAGCCAGCAAGCGTCTTTGCGAAATGGTCATCCAGACCATGGACAAGATCAGCAGAACTGGAAGAGAAGATCTGCTTCCATTACTGGGAAGCCACTATGAGGACAGCGAGGAAGCACTTGCAGAGGTGGCAGCGACTTGTGAAAATCCAGGGGCAAATGGTGAGAGAAAATACAGGACTGAGTTTGTGGCAGTGCGCTTCGGAAATGTGCTGGGAAGTAATGGATCTGTTATTCCGCTGTTTAAGAAGCAGATTGCTAAGGGAGGTCCGGTAACGGTTACCCATCCGGACATCATTCGCTACTTTATGACCATTCCGGAAGCAGTAAGTCTGGTGCTTCAAGCTGGAACCTATGCCAAGGGCGGAGAAATCTTTGTGCTGGATATGGGAGCTCCGGTGAAGATTGATACACTGGCAAGAAACCTGATCAAGATGTCAGGGTTGACACCGGATGTGGATATTAAAGTGGAGTACACAGGACTTAGACCCGGCGAGAAGCTTTATGAAGAAAAACTGATGGCTGAGGAAGGTCTGACGAAGACAGACAATGATCTGATCCACATTGGTAAGCCGATTCCGTTTGATACGGATGAGTTCCTGCGGCAGATGGAGAAACTGGCTGTTGTGGCTTATGGAAATGATCCGGATATTAGAAGGTATGTAGGAGAAATTGTGACGACTTATCATGATGCGAAAGATGATTTAAAAGAGCATGGTGATACATACAAGAAACTGTATGAAAGCTGTAAATAATATTAAAGAAGTCGATATTTTGAATTGAAGGTGAATGTTTAACATGAATAGAAAAATTGCAGTGGCAGGAACTGGTTATGTTGGATTATCTCTGGCAGTTTTATTAGCTCAGAAGAATCAAGTAACGGCAGTTGATATTGTTCCAGAAAAAGTGGAGATGGTAAATAGCAAGAAAAGTCCGATTCAGGATGAATATATTGAAAAATATCTTGCAGAAAAAGAATTGAATCTTAAGGCAACAACAGATGGAACTTCAGCGTATAAGGATGCAGAGTTTGTTATTATTGCTGCGCCTACTAATTACGACAGTAATAAGAATTTTTTTGATACTTCTGCAGTAGAAGCTGTTATAGAACTTGTAATGAAGGTAAATCCAGATGCAATTATGGTTATAAAAAGTACTATTCCAGTTGGCTATACTGAATCTGTTCGAAAAAAATACAATACAAATAAGATTATTTTTAGTCCGGAATTTCTTAGGGAATCAAAAGCATTATATGACAATTTGTACCCGAGCAGAATTATTGTAAGCTGTGATGCTTGTACTCGTGAAAAAGCAGAACTTTTTGCAAAACTTCTTCAAGAAGGGGCTATCAAAGAGAATATTGACACACTTTTTATGGGCTTTACAGAGGCTGAGGCAGTAAAATTATTTGCCAATACATATCTTGCTCTTAGAGTTTCTTATTTTAATGAGCTTGATACATATGCTGAGGCGAAAGGGTTAAATACTAAGGAAATTATTAATGGTGTGTGCCTGGATCCGCGTATCGGTAATCACTATAATAATCCATCTTTTGGATATGGCGGATATTGCTTGCCGAAAGATACAAAGCAGCTTTTAGCCAATTATGCTGATGTGCCACAGAATATGATGTCTGCTATTGTAGAGAGCAATCGAACTAGAAAAGACTTTATTGCTGATCGTGTGTTGTCAATGGCGGGATATTATGATTATTTCAATAGAGGTGATTTTTCGGCAGAGAACGAAAAAGAGTGTGTGATCGGTGTATATCGACTGACAATGAAGAGCAATTCTGATAATTTTCGACAGAGTAGTATTCAGGGAGTTATGAAGAGAATAAAAGCAAAGGGTGCTACTGTGGTAATTTATGAACCTACTTTAGAGGATGGAAGTACATTTTTCGGTAGTAAAGTGATTAATGATTTTGAGAAGTTTAAAGCTATGAGCCAGGCGATAATTGCGAATAGATATGATGCTAGTTTAGATGATGTAAAACAAAAAGTTTACACTAGAGATCTCTACGGAAGGGATTGAGCAATTACCATAATAATTTAATAATATTCGCATTTTATTAGTGCTGTAAGAGTTGAAACGATTACTATTTGAAAGGAAGAGAACGATGAGTGAAAAAAAACTTAGAAATATTCCATTTAGTCCACCAGATTTATCAAGCTTAGAAGAAAATGAAGTGTTAGAGGCAATGAGATCTGGATGGATAACAACAGGACCGAGAACAAAAGAGCTAGAACGTAGGTTGGCTGAGTTTTGTCATACATCAAAGGTTGTTTGCTTAAATTCAGCTACTGCGGCCGAAGAACTTAATTTTCGGGTTTGTAGTATCGGTGAGGGCGATGAAGTAATTGTTCCGGCATATACATATACAGCTACTGCATCTGCAGCAATTCATTGTGGTGCAAAAGTTATTTTTGTAGATAGCCAAAAAGATAACTGCGAAATGGATTATGAAAAAGTTGCAAATGCTATCACAGAAAGAACTAAAGCAATTGTGGCAGTGGATCTTGGTGGTATTATTGCAGACTATGAAAAAATATATGAAATAGTTGAGCGTAAAAGAGAATTATTTAAGGCTAAAGAAGGAACAGATCTTGGTGCAAGAATTCAGAGAGCTAAGGGAAGAATTCTTGTATTTGCCGATGGAGCACATAGTTTAGGGGCTAGGAAAAAAGGTAAAATGGCAGGTGAGTGGGCTGACTTTACTGATTTTTCATTCCATGCGGTTAAGAATTTTACTACAGCAGAAGGCGGAGCAGCAACTTGGAGAGATATTCCGGGAATTGATAATGAAGAGCTTTATAAGCAATATCAGCTGTATAGTCTGCATGGTCAGAGTAAAGATGCTCTTGCAAAAACACAGGTTGGTGCTTGGGAATATGATATTGTAGGTCCTTGGTATAAATGTAATATGACGGATATTATGGCTGCAATAGGTCTTAAACAGTTAGATAGATATCCTGGGATGTTAGAGCGCAGAAAAGAAATTGTCGGAAAATATGATGCTGTGTGTGACGAACTTGGCGTAAAGCATTTGATTCATAGCGGAGAGGATTTTCAGAGTTCTAACCATTTGTATCTTACTCGTACCTTTAAAAAAGATGGTACTCCAATTAGTGATATTGAGCGAAGAGAAATTATTATTAAAATGGCCGAGCGTGGTATTGCAACAAATGTTCATTATAAGCCATTACCTATGATGACTGCTTATAAGGAATTGGGATGGAATATTAATGAGTTCCCCAATGCATATGATTATTATAGTAATTTAATTACACTTCCATTGCATACAAGTCTTACAGATGAAGATGTGCAATATGTGGTTGAAAATTTCAAAAATATTGTCGGAGAATATATTTAATTAGGAGATTTTATAATGCTCAAAAACTGGGAAGAACTGCCTGAGTTCATGAGAAAAGATGAAGTTAAACCATATTATGAGATATTAAAAAAGAAAAAAAGTAGTTTAATTCTTAAAAGAGCAGTAGATTTAATTGGAGGTTTAATTCTTCTTATATTATTGGCAATTCCAATGGGAGTTATCGCCATATGTATAAAGATGGATTCAGAAGGTCCAGTGCTTTATCGTCAGGAAAGAATTACTACATATGGAAAACATTTTAAAATTCACAAATTTCGAACCATGGTAAATAATGCTGATCAGATTGGCTCTGCTGTTACAGTCGATAATGATAGCCGTATTACAAAAGTAGGTGAAAAGCTAAGAGGTTGTCGCCTTGATGAACTCCCACAGATTTTTGATTTAATTTCTGGAAATATGAGTTTTGTGGGAACTAGACCAGAGGCTGTGAAATATGTTGAAAAATATAAAAATGAGTATATGGCAACATTACTTTTACCGGCGGGGATTACAAGTGAAGCAAGCATTAGATATAAAGATGAAGCAAATTTGCTAGATGCTGCAGAAAATGTAGACAAGGTATATGTAGAAGAAGTTCTCCCTGGGAAGATGAAATATAATCTTGATAGTATTAAAAATTTTTCATTTTTGGGGGATATTGTTACAATGTTTAGAACTGTTTTGGCAGTTCTTGGGAAGGATTATAAGTAGAAAGATGAAAAATGCAAAAATAGTGGATGGTTTAGTTTCGATAATAATGCCATCTTGGAATACTGAAAGATTTATTGCAGAGACAATTCAATCAGTTATTGATCAGACATATAAGAACTGGGAACTTATTATTGTAGATGATTGTTCTTCTGATAACACAGATGAAGTAGTAGCTTCTTTTAAGGATGAGCGTATCAAGTATCTGCATAATGAAAAGAACTCTGGTGCTGCATTAACAAGGAATAGAGCGTTGAGGGAAGCTCAGGGAGAGTGGATTGCGTTTTTGGATTCTGATGATCTCTGGACTCCGGTAAAATTAGAGCATCAAATTAGATTTATGAGGAAGAATGGATACAGTTTATCCTTTACTGAATATGAAAAGATTGATGAAGATTCTAAACCGCTGAATATATACGTAAGTGGACCGGATAAGGTTAATAAACGTAAAATGTATAATTACGATTATATTGGTCAACTTACTATGATGTATAGTGCGAAAGAATTTGGATTGATTCAAATTAAAGATATAAAGAAAAATAATGATTACGCCATTAGGCTTCAACTATATAAAAAGCCTGGGACATGCGCATATCTTCTGAAAGAGAATTTAGCTAAATACCGAGTGAGAAAAGTAAGTATTAGTCATGATAAATTCAGAAGAAAATTCAAGAGCCATTACGATTTATTTCATATGTGCGATGAGAAACCTATAGTGGTTGCTATGTGGTACGCTTGTTGGAATATGTTTTACGGAATATTTAAGAAAAGAAATTACGAGAAAAGCCGATGAAGGAGGGCATTATGAATAACGTGCTAGTTCTGGTTGAAGACTATCCTAATAATGCTGGTGGGGTTACATTGATGTATGTGCATACAAGAAATTTATATTACAAGAATTGTGGTATTGATGTGACGGTGTTAAATTTTAAAGCGGATAATGATTATGTGATTGACGGTATAGAGGTTATTTGTGGTGATTCTTATTTAAAAAATAAAAAAAAGTACAGTATACTGCTTTTGCATGCTGCTAATATAAAACATCATTATAGGTTCATAAAAAAACATGGACATGAGTTTGAAAAGTTTATTTTTTTCTATCATGGACATGAGGTTCTCAGGTGTAATAAAGTTTATTCAAAACCATATCCATATGTAAGAAAAAGTTCTGTTAAGGCTTTGGAGCAAGATTTATATGATACTTTCAAACTATTTATTTGGAGAAAATATCTTCCTAAAGTTAAGGATAAGTCTTATTTTATATTTGTAAGTAAATGGATGAAAGATGAATTTTTGAAGTGGACTAAAATAGATGAATCAATGCTTCTTGGAAGAAGTTCAATTACTTATAATAGCATAGGAATAGATTTTGAGAAAAATCAATACGATGAGAACCAAGAAAAAGAATTTGATTTTTGTACTATCAGAGGCAATCTCGACGGTTCAAAGTATTCGATAGATATAGTAAATAGACTGGCGTTAAATACTCCCAATAAAAAATTTGTTGTTGTTGGGAAAGGTGATTTTTTTAATCATTATGAAAAAGCTCCTAATATTACATGGCTAAACCAAACAATGAATCATAATGAAATAATTGAACTTTTGCAAAAATCAAGATTTGCATTGATGCCAACAAGAACAGACGCCCAAGGATTAATGATGTGCGAGATGGCAGCCTTTGGAATTCCTTTAATAACATCAAATATTCCGGTTTGCCATGAGGTTTTTGAAGATTTCTCAAATGCTTATTTTATAGACAATGAGACAAATGAGTCTTTAGATAGATTTACGCCAAATATGAGTGTTTGTAGAAAGCATACACGATTTTATAAAGATATTACAGTAAAAAATGAAGTTGAAATAATAGAAAAAATAATAAACCAATAGATATTAGTGGATGATAGTATAATATCTCTTAGTTTTAAAAAAGAGGAATAAATGATGGGATATGTTCAACAATCGGGTAGTAATAGATTACAAATAATAAAATGCTTTTTAGTTTATTTTTTTCTAAATCGTATTATTTCTACTAATATATTTTACGGAGTGACAGCTATAAATGAAGTATATGTGTTAGTATCAGAAGTATTGACCGTATGGTATTTTTTTAGATGGTTGTATAAATATAGCCAAAAGAAACATATGTATATTAGTGAGGTAGGTTGCATTGTCTGGGTGTTAGTGTATTTTATATTACTTTCTCTGATTACTTTATTCGAGTCTGGAAATTTGAGAAGAGTAATGATGAGTGCATATCCAATCGTTGGTACATTGTGTTTTTTTGATGTTGAATCAGATAAAAATGCAAAGAATTTAATAAAAGGATATATGTATTTTTTATTTGCTATGGTAGCGTGGAATTTTATAGATATGCTATTTGTCAAAAAAGTATTATCTAATAGTATATCCATATTTTTGATTGGTGGCAGAAATCAGTTAGCAATTATTTTAGCTATGGCTTTTTCGGCTTTTCATCTAAATAAAGAATTAGAAATCGAAGAAAAAAAACTTTCTATAAAAAATAAGCTATTTTATGTATTGTTTTATATAGTATTACTTGTGACTGCCTTATTATCAGGATCTGCTACAACACTGATTGCTATTATAATCATTTATGTATTGTATGCTCTAAAATTTGTTAAACAAAAAAATATTGTACTTAATCCGTTCATAATTATGATGGGATATATTTTTGTTTGGTTAGGATTAATTGTATATAGATTGCAATATTTGTTCGAAGATTTGATTGTTAACAGATTACATAAAGACTTAACATTGTCGCATAGAACATTACTATGGGATAGGGCATTGGAGATGATAAAAAGAAAGCCTTATTTTGGATATGGAATGTCTGATTCAGTGAATGTTTTTTCTGTAAACCATGATTATACTGGAGGAAACAATGCGGTATTAAGTACATTGAGTGGTCATAATCAAATACTTCAAATGCTGTACTACGGAGGAATCGTTTTAGTTCTAGTCTTTATTATACTATATTTTGTATGCTGTGCAAAAAGAAGAAGAAATAATAATACATTTTATTTATTATTTTTGTCAATAATTGTAATTTTAGTGGTATGGCTATCTGAAGTACCAAGTGAATATGCAATGTTTACATGTTTAGGTCTTTGTTATTATTCGCAGCGTTTTGAAAGGATGAAATCTTATAATGTCAAATGATTTGATAAGTGTAGTAGTTCCAATCTATAAGGTGGAAAAGTATTTAAATAATTGTATAAAATCTATACTAATACAAACATATGAGAATTTGGAGATTATTCTCGTTGATGATGGTTCGCCAGATAGTTGTCCACAGATATGTGATGCTTTGGCAAAGCAAGATAATCGCATCAAGGTAATACATAAGAAAAACGGTGGTCTTTCAGATGCAAGAAATGCTGGTTTGGAAATTTCAAAAGGAAAATATATTACTTTTGTTGACAGTGATGACTTTATTTCTAACGATATGATTGAAATTTTATACAATATGTGTATAAAGTTTCAAGCAGATTTTGCTATGTGTCAAAAAGCTGATTGTGATGATGCTGATACAATTGACGATGTTGAGCTTGATGTTTCGGAGATAAAGTATAAGTCTTTTGAAAATGTAGAAAAGATGAAGGCCTATTTGATAACAAATGAGATAGAAACAACTGCATGGAAGAAATTATATAAATCGAATTTGATAAAACAATTTCGTTTTCCAAAAGGGAAAATTCATGAAGATGTGTTTACCACATACCAAATTATTGATAAAGCTGAAAAAATAGTGGTAACAAATAGGATTGGATACTATTATAGAAATAATCCACAAAGCATTATGAATTCTGGGTTTTCTTTAAATAGATTACATGCCATAGAAGCAAAGTTAGAACAGTTAAGATTTATAGAAATCAAGTATCCAAGTTTATATAAATTTGCTGCTGCAGAAGTGATATACGCTTGTAATTACTGTTTAAAAGAAATGGCTTTAAAAAATTATTATGATCAATCAATAGAGAAAAAAATACAATCACTCTATAGAAAATATGTTCGATATTATGTTAGAAAAAATAATGTTAGCATTAGCGGAAAAATGATGTCTATAGTTGCATTTGTATATACAAAGTTTGCTAGGACATTAATACGAGCATGTAGATTTCTTTAATAGGGTTAATAAACAAGAGGATTAAAATATGGAAAAAATAACTAAAATTCCCAAGATTATACATTACTGTTGGTTTGGAGGAAATTCATTGCCAGAAATGGCACAGCGATGTATTGCTTCTTGGAAAAAGTATTGTCCAGATTATGAGATTGTAGAATGGAATGAAGATAACTTTGATATTAATGTAAATGATTATGTCAAAGAAGCATACAAAGCGAAAAAATGGGCATTTGTAAGTGATGTTGCCAGATTATACGCATTAGTAAACTATGGCGGTATTTATATGGATACAGATGTAGAGGTAATAAAGCCCTTAGATGAACTATTAATATATGAAGCAGTTTCTGGCTTTGAGTCTCCGACACAGATTCCAACAGGTTTGATGGCTTGTGCAAAAGGTCACAGAATGTTTGTTGAGCTGTTAAATGATTATGAAGGAGATCATTTTGTTAGGGACGATGGTAGCTTTGATTTAACTACAAATGTAACAAGGATAACAAACCACTGCCTAAAATATGATCTAAAACTTAACAATGAGATGCAATGTGTAAATGGATTTACATTATTACCTAGAGATTACCTTTGTCCTAAGGACCATGTGACAAAGGAAATAAATATTACAAAAAATACATTTACCATTCATCATTTTGATGGTTCCTGGCATAGTGATGAAGATCGCTACGTTCAACGAATCATGAAAAAAATTAAAATCCCAGGTGGAAGTTATATTGCTAAAGTTATTGGCGTCGCAAAATATAGAGGACCTAAAACGGCTTTAAGGGAAACGATTGGTTGGTTAAAAAGAAAGTAATAAATGGAAAGTTATAAGTATTGGGGTGAAAGGACAACAGTATGAAAATTGGAATAGTGACATGGTTTCAATATCATAATTATGGTTCGGCATTACAAGCTACGGCACTAACTAAGATAATTAAAGAGTTAGGACATACTCCGTTTATTGTAAATTATAAAAACTTCAAAGCTCCTGTTTTTTTGCATAGAAAAGGTATTGTTGAAGATGGTGTCGAACGAATTATTGATAGAGTAAATAATCATGCATACCATAGATATGAACAAGTTGAAAGGGAAAAAAAATTTAACTGTTTTCTAGATGATAATTGTTTATTTACTAAGCCTGTTGAATTAATGCCAGAATTAGAAAGTTTAAATGATGAACTAGATGCGTTTGTGTGCGGAAGTGACCAAATTTGGGCTCCATCTGTTTTTGATGCACACTATTTTTTAGACTTTGTTAGAGATGATTATAAGAAAATTGCATATGCACCAAGTGTAGGTTTACCAACAATTGATGACATTAATGTAAAAAATAGAATAAAAGAATATACGTCGAAAATTGAGCATATTTCTACAAGAGAGGAAACCGGTTCAAAGATAATCGAGGATTTAATTGGGAAGCATGTTGAAACAGTTTTAGATCCGACATTGTTAGTTGATTCTAAAGACTGGAGTGATATGGCTAGTGATTATGCCGATAATACAAAACCATATATTCTTGTCTATATGCTTGGTAAAAATGAGACTTACTGGAAGAAAATTAAGAGTATTTCTGAAAATTTGAATATTGAAGTGAAAATTATTCCAGTATTCTTTAAAGATTTAGAAAGAGAAGGCTGCATTAAAGATCCTATAGGACCATCAGATTTTTTATCTTTAGTTAAAAATGCACATGAGGTATGCACGGATTCTTTTCACGGCATGTTATTTTCAATAATTTTCAAGAAACCCTTTTTCATTTTTGAAAGATTTAAGAAGAAAGATAAAAATAACCAAAATTCTAGAATATTTAACATTCTTCAGTTGTTTAACTTAGAAGAACGCGTAATAAATGGCAAGATTGAAGCGTCTACACTATGTCGGAACATTGATTATAAAAGGGTTTATCGAGAATTAAAAAAAGAGGTTGATAAATCGAAAATGTTTCTTCAAGATGCTTTTGCAGATATAGAAGCATATAGTGATTCTTACTTAAAGAAAAATAATATACATGAGAAAGAGAGTTTGTGTTGTGGTTGTGGTTCTTGTAAAATAGTTTGTCCAACGGGGGCAATTTCGGTTGAATTGGACAAATACGGATTCTATAGATCAGAAGTGGTTGTAGATAAATGCATATCGTGTGGAAAATGCATAAAAGTCTGTCCGTATAAAAACATGGAGCAAAGCATTGATATTAAGAATGCAAAACTTTTTTCATATGCTGATTCAAAGACAGAGGTACTGAAAAAGTCATCTAGTGGAGGTGCTGGATATAGAATAGCAAGAACAATGCATGGAAAAGGTTGCGATATATATGGATGTTCATTTGACAGTATCGCTCATAACGCTAAACACGTTTTAGTAAAATCAGAATCAAGCGAAAATAGACTTTCTATCTTTCAAGGAAGTAAATACACGCAAAGTGATTTTGCTAGAGGTGTTCAGGAGGTTCTTGATTCGAACTCGGATATTGTTGTGTTTGGAACGCCGTGTCAGATTGCAGGAATAAAGAATCTACTGGGGGAGAAAGAAAATGTGTTACTTGTAGATTTAATATGTCATGGAGTGCCAAGTTATAATTTATATAAAAAATATCTTGCGTTTTTGAGAGAAAAAGGAATGCATACAGATGGAACATTTGAAACTGTATTTCGCTATAAGGAAAAAGGCTGGAGAGAGAGATATATATATAATACTGATAACGCTTCAAGATACTGTAAAAGTCAAGATGAGGATCCGTATTTTATAGCATTTGAACATGGATTTTGTTATTCTAAAAGCTGTTTTGAATGTCCATGGAGAGACAAGAGTGTTGCAGATATTAGACTTGGCGATTATTGGCATAATAAGTATGCAGAAAACAATGGCGGCATTAGTATGGTGGCAACATTCACAGATAGAGGACGGGCTTGTATTGATAAACTAAAGCCATATGCAGAGTTATTTAATCATGAACCAATTAAAGACTATTATGAGTGCCAACAGACTAAAAATAGTCAGATTCCTGTCTTTTGGCAAGAGTTACAAGAAGCACTTATTTCTGATAAGGACTTAAATAGTATTTTGTCAGAATATATATATCCTTTTGAAAAAAGAAAAAGATTAAACAAGAAGCTTGCAAAGCTGAAAGGAGCAATTAAGCGATGAGCAGTAAAAGCAAGTATAAAGATCTTTCGAAAAATACTTTGCTATTTACTATTAGTAGTTTTGGTGCGAAAATCATTTCTTTTTTATTGGTTCCGTTGTATACGTATGTGCTTAGTACACAGAATTATGGGCTAGTTGACTTGATGACAACTACTGTACAGTTATTAATACCAATACTTACCATAAATATTCAAGATGCAGTTTTAAGATATGCACTAGACAAAGATTATGATGAGGGTGTAGTTGTAGGTGCTGGAATTAAGATTATAGTAATTAGCAGTATTTTTTTAGGCCTTATACTATTGGTCGTTGGCAAATTTTATTTAATTCATTTAGATGGTCAGTATTTAATGTTCTTATTTTTTAGTTATGTTTTTGGAGCATTAAATAATTGTTTTTCTATGTATTTGAAAGCAAGAGATAAAGTTAAAGTATTAACAGTTAGCGGATTAATAAATACGTTCTTAGCATGTATTTTAAATATTGTGCTTCTTTTGTGGTTAAAAATGGGAGTTACTGGATATTTGGTTGCAAATGTGGCGGGAACTATTATTGCAGTGTTATATATGTTAGTTGCTGGAAAAATATTTAAAGAAACAAAATTCAAAAATACTTCTATGGTATTAAACAAGATGATTCCTTATAGTATGCCATTAGTGGCAAATTCATTGGCGTGGTGGTTAAATAATGCAAGTGATAGATATATTCTTACATTTTTCTGTGGTGCAGCGGTGAATGGTATTTATGCGGTATCATATAAAATTCCGACTATTTTATCTACAATACAAAGCGTATTTTACAGCGCATGGTCGATTTCTGCTATTACAGAATTTGATAAAGATGATTCAGATGGATTTATAGGCAATGTTTATTCATTATATAGCGCGGCATCATATATTGGCTGTTCTATTCTGCTTATTGGGAATGTGTTCATAGCAAAAATTTTATATTCAAATGATTTTTTTGTTGCATGGAAATATGTTCCATTTTTACTTGTCGGTACCGTGTTTAATGGAATAGCATTGTTTGAAGGATGTATTTTTACAGCAGTAAAAAGAACAAAGGATGTTTCTAGAACAACTATAATGGGGGCATTGGTTAATACAATTATAAATTTCTTACTAATTCCTTTTATAGGAGCCACAGGAGCTGCATTATCGACTATGATAGGGTATATGACGGTATGGATAATTAGGACTTTGCAGTTACGGAGTATTGTAAAAATGAAGGTTGATTGGAATATTCAAATTGCATCAGCATTTTTGATTCTGATACAAGCTGTTTTTGCTGTATTTGTTAAAAGTAATCTAATTCAAGTGATACCAATTATAATACTTATTGTAATCCAAAGGAAGATATTTGTAAAAGTTTATCATTTTGCAATCAAAAAATTTCGAAAATAGTGTTTAATCGGTTAACATTGGTTTCTATTTACCATGAAGTTGTTTATTCCAATGTAGTTAAAGAAAATATGAAGATGCAAACAGGAGAATATGTTATGAATAAAAAAGTGATGTTGGTTTTTGGCACGAGACCAGAAGCAATTAAAATGTGCCCATTAGCAAACGAACTAAAGAAACGAGAATCTTTGGAAACAATTGTTTGCGTTACGGGTCAGCATAGACAGATGCTCGACCAGGTTTTAAATACTTTCAATGTTGTTCCTGACTATGATCTTTCCATTATGAAACAGGGACAGACGTTGTTTGATATTACAACAGGAATTCTTGAGAAAATCAAATCTGTCCTAGAAGAGGTAAAACCAAATGTGGTTCTCGTTCATGGTGATACTTCTACAACATTTGTAACAGCATTAGCATGTTTCTATTTACAAATTCCGGTTGGACATGTTGAAGCAGGTCTTCGCACATACAATATTTATTCTCCATATCCGGAAGAGTTCAATCGTCAAGCTGTGGGTATTATTTCTCAGTACAATTTTGCTCCAACCCAGATGGCAGCAGATAATTTAATTAAAGAAGGTAAAGATCCTGCTAAAATTTTTATTACTGGTAATACCGTTATTGATGCAATGCAACACACTGTGAAAGATGATTATACGCATCCGGAATTAGATTGGGTTGGAGATGGAAAATTAATTTTTATTACCGCACATAGAAGAGAAAATCTTGGAGAACCGATGCATAATATGTTTAGAGCAATTCGCCGTGTGCTTGAGGAACATCCGGAATGTAAAGCTGTTTATCCAATTCATATGAATCCGGTTGTAAGAAAAGCAGCAGAAGAGGAACTTGGTGATTGTAATCGTATTCATATTATTGAACCGATTGAAGTAGTTGATTGTCATAACTTTGAGGCTAGGTGCCATTTATGTCTTACCGATTCTGGCGGAATCCAAGAAGAGGTACCTTCTTATGGAAGACCAGTACTTGTCATGAGAGATACTACTGAGAGACCAGAAGGTGTAAAAGCTGGTACTCTGAGACTAGTTGGAACGGATGAAGAAACTATTTATAAAAATTTTAAAGAGTTATTAGAAAACCAAGAAGCGTACGATGCTATGGCAAAAGCATGTAATCCTTATGGAGATGGACATGCATGTAAGCGAATTGCAGATATTCTTGAGGGAAAAGAGTTTACTCCATGGGGAGAAATGTAAAAATTTGATGTGATAGTAGTATATGTGGTACAGGGTATATAGCTTATAGCAATCTATAGAGGGGAGAACAAATTTTATGTGTGGAATCGTATCCTACACCGGCCATTCCCAGGCCGCGCCCATCCTTCTGGATGGTTTATCGAAACTGGAATACCGCGGCTATGACTCAGCCGGTCTTGCCGTTCGGGACGGTGAGAACAAAACGAAAATCGTAAAGGCGAAAGGCCGTCTGAAAGCTTTATCAGAGAAAACCGATCATGGCCATGCCTTGGCTGGTACCTGTGGTATCGGTCACACCCGTTGGGCCACCCACGGCGAACCTTCTGAGACCAATGCTCATCCCCATACCTCCGATGATGGAAATGTGGTAGGTGTTCACAATGGTATCATTGAGAATTACCAGGAACTGAAGAATAAGCTTCTTCGCAAGGACTATGAGTTCTATTCTTCCACAGACACCGAAGTGGCAGTGAAGCTCATCGATTACTATTACAAGAAATACGAGCATACTCCGGTGGATGCCATCAACCATGCCATGGTCCGGATCCGCGGTTCCTATGCCTTGGCGATCATGTTTCAGGATTATCCGGGAGAGATTTACGTTGCCCGTAAGGACAGTCCTATGATCATCGGCGTGGAGAACGGAGACTGCTATGTGGCTTCTGATGTTCCGGCGATTCTGAAATATACCCGCAATGTTTATTACATCGGAAATCTGGAGATGGCACGTCTGGCAAATGGAACAGTTACCTTTTATAATCTGGATGGAGATGAGATTGAGAAAAAGCCAACGCAGATCAAATGGGATGCAGAAGCAGCTGAAAAAGCAGGCTACGAGCATTTCATGCTGAAGGAGATCCATGAGCAGCCAAAAGCCGTTCAGGATACGTTGAATTCCGTATTAAAGGATGGTGCCATTGACCTGTCTTCTGTGGGACTCACTGAGGAAGAGCTTCAGTCCTTTTCCCAGATATATATTGTGGCATGTGGTTCTGCCTATCACGTAGGCGTGGCTTGTCAGTATGTGCTGGAGAATCTGGCGCAGCTGCCGGTACGTGTGGATCTGGCATCTGAGTTCCGTTACCGTAGCATGCCTCTGGATCCCAACGGTCTGGTGATCGTGATCAGCCAGTCCGGCGAGACTGCAGACAGCCTTGCAGCCCTCCGTCTTGCGAAAAAGAAGGGGCTGAAAACCCTTGGGATTGTCAATGTGGTGGGAAGCTCCATTGCCCGGGAAGCAGATAATGTATTTTATACCCTCGCCGGTCCGGAAATCGCAGTCGCCACAACGAAAGCCTACAGCACCCAGCTGATTGCCGGCTATTGCCTTGCCGTTCAGTTTGCGCTGGTGCGCGGATGTATTTCCCAGGGGCGTTATCAGGATCTTATTTCCCAGCTTCAGTGTCTTCCTGAGCAAATCCAGAAGATTCTGGACGACAAGGAGCGGATCCAGTGGTTTGCTGCCAAACAGGCCAATGCCAGGGATGTGTTTTTCATCGGACGTGGACTTGATTATGCCATCAGCCTGGAAGGCAGCCTGAAAATGAAAGAGATCAGTTACATCCATTCGGAGGCTTACGCAGCAGGAGAGCTGAAGCATGGCACCATCAGTCTCATTGAGGACGGCACTCTTGTGATCGGCGTGCTCACCCAGTCTGAGCTTTATGAGAAAACCATTTCCAATATGGTAGAGTGCAAAAGCCGCGGAGCTTATCTCATGGGGCTGACTACCTATGGAAATTATAATATTGAAGATACTGCTTCCTTTACCGTTTATGTTCCAAAGACAGAGGAGTGCTTTGCCACAAGCCTTGCGGTGATTCCGTTACAGCTTATGGGATATTACGTCAGCGTGGCAAAGGGACTTGACGTGGATAAGCCGAGAAATCTGGCAAAGAGCGTTACGGTAGAGTAAATTTGCAGCAGGCTTATGGGTGCGGTGAGTAGAAACGGCAGATGTTTTTCGGGGGAAAAACAACAGGATGAGGTTATAAAAATGGGAAAATATTTTGGTACAGATGGCTTCCGTGGAGAGGCAAATGAAAACCTGACAGCAGATCATGCATATAAAGTAGGCCGTTTTCTCGGCTGGTATTACGGAGAACTGAAACGCCGGAACGGTGACGACACGCCGGCGCGTATCATAATAGGAAAGGATACCCGCCGTTCCAGCTATATGTTTGAGTATACACTGGTTGGCGGACTGGTGGCTTCTGGTGCAGATGCATATCTTCTCCATGTCACGACCACACCTTCTGTGGCTTATGTGGCAAGGGTGGATGAATTTGACTGCGGTATTATGATTTCCGCAAGCCATAATCCATATTTCGATAATGGAATCAAGCTGATCAATGGAAACGGGGAGAAGATGGACGAGGAGACCATTTCCCTTGTGGAGGCTTATCTAGATGGAAATCTGGAAGTCTTCGGGCAGAAATGGGAGGAGATTCCTTTTGCAAAGAAGGAAAAAATCGGCTGTACAGTAGACTATGTTTCCGGAAGAAACCGTTACATAGGGTATCTGATCTCTCTGGGGGTCTATTCCTTCCGCGGCGTGAAGGTGGCGCTGGACTGTGCCAACGGAAGCTCCTGGAACATTGCCAAGGCTGTTTTTGATGCTCTCGGCGCCAAAACCTACGTGATCAATGCCCAGCCGGATGGCACCAACATTAACAACAATGCCGGTTCTACCCATATCGGGGGACTGCAGAAATACGTGGTGGAGAATGGAATGGACGTGGGTTTTGCCTATGATGGGGATGCGGACCGTTGTCTTTGTGTGGATGAGAAGGGCAATGTGATCACAGGTGACCACATTCTGTACATCTACGGAAAATACATGAAAGAGCGCGGCAAGCTGCTGACCAATACAGTTGTCACCACCGTCATGTCCAACTTCGGTCTGTACAAGGCCTTTGATGAGCTTGGAATCGACTACGCGAAAACAGCCGTTGGAGACAAATATGTATATGAGTACATGATGAAAAACGGCTGTCGCATCGGCGGTGAGCAGAGCGGTCACATTATTTTCAGCAAATACGCCAGCACTGGGGACGGAATCCTTACCAGTCTGAAGATTATGGAAGTTATGATGGCGAGAAAGAAAAAGCTCAGCGAACTGGCAGAAGGATTTACCGTTTATCCACAGGTGCTCACAAACGTGAGAGTGACCGATAAGAAGGCTGCGCAGGATGATGCAGATGTGCAGGCTGCGGTGAAGAAGGTTACAGCGGAACTGGGCGATACTGGCAGGATCCTGGTACGTGAATCCGGAACGGAACCGGTTGTGCGTGTAATGGTGGAAGCGGAGAGTGAAGAGGTTTGCCAGAAGTATGTGGATATGGTTGTGGGTGTGATTAGTGAGAAAGGGTATGTGGTTGAATAGAGGATTAAGCTTACCTCTCATGAAGAGAGACTCTCAACAAGTTTGATTACTCCTATTTTGCTACCGTCAGGCGAGTGCCTGGCGGTAGTGGTATATATAAGATAAGTTATAATATAAATATAATGGTTGAATATGAAATGAAAATGCACATATAGCTATATGGAAGGAATTAATTGTGTTGCCTTGAAAAGCAATTTGATTTATGTTACTCTGTCTATATATAATGAGGATGATTGGAAAGGGAACTTTTAAAATTTTATAATGTAGAGAATATGGTCTCCTTTTTTCATTTGCTGATGTTTTGGTTTGATATAATATATGGGTGGAGTACAGTAACATGGAAAACAAGCTGGATATAAATAAAATAAGTGCGGATGTAATTACAGATTTAGCAAAGACTACAGCTCAAACAGTATATAAAAAATTGTGAATTACATAACGGATATTCAAAAAAGGAATAAGGGATGAATAAAGAGGTTCCATTAGATGAATTGAAGAAGAAAGGATACTTTTCTAATTTTCTGGAAGGTATGTTTGGGATAATGGAGAGATACGAATTTGCGGTGAACTATATTGAAGCTATGGATAATAATTCACTCATATATGAAAAGAGTTTTTTATATATGTTAGAAGAATTATAAGATGTAGTACTTATAAGAAATTAAGGAAAGACAGAGAATTCGACAAAGAAATAATAAAATATAGTGTATAATAAATTATAGTATTGTATTTAAAAAGTAGAAAAGAGAATGAAGCGGAGACAAGTTATGACTGAAATAAGAATAAGAAAATTATTTGGACGTTTTAATTATCATTTTAGCATAGGTGATGAAGCTAATAGACGTATTACAATATTATCTGGTCCAAATGGATTTGGAAAAACTATGCTGTTGGAATGTCTTAATGCTGTTAGTGAAAGTGATCTGTCTTTCTTTTTGAATTTAAAATTTGATAATTTTGAGGTAGAACGGGAAAATGGAAACATTCGAATTGAAAAATTGGAGGATGGTTTAAAAGTTAATGGTAATGTAATATCTAAAGAGGATATTAACCTTTCAAGTCGGGGAATAATTAGACGAAAAATGGTGGACGAAGATCATGATCAGTTTCGAGCTAATTTGAAGGTATTGAATGAAATGCAGAGAGTATTTGGAAAAATATTTTACATTAGAGGACAAAGACTTGTAGATATAGAAAATGATAAATATTTTATTTCAAATCAAGGTGAGGTAAGGAAATATTTAAAAAAATCAGTAGATGTTGTTAGTAGTATACCAGAAAAATTTGCATTGCAGGTTAGTAAGTTGGATTCGGAATATTCGCAATTGTCGAATAAGTTAGATAGTACTTTTTTGAAACGTTTGTTTGAATTGAAAGAGGGTATTGATGAAAGGGATTTTAACGAAAAAATAGAACTTGTGCGAAGTAAAATAAAAAAATTGAATGACAGTGGAATTTCTAAAATTGGGACACTTTCAGTTACTACATTCAGACCGGAAGATGCTAGAGCGTTGAAAATATACTTTGAAGATTTTGATAAAAAGTATCAGGTATATGAAACGATGATTGAGCAAATTGAATTATTCAAAACGATCATTAATAATCATTTCCTGTTCAAACATCTGGAGATTACAGAAGACCAGAAATTGACAATAGTAGACAATGATACAGGTGAAAAAATAAGATTGAACTATTTATCATCGGGCGAACAGGAAATTATGGTACTATATTATAAATTGTTATTTGAAATACCGAAAAATACACTTGTATTAGTTGATGAACCCGAAATTTCATTGCATATCGCATGGCAGCGTATGTTTGTAAAATATATGCGTAAAATTGTAAGCTTAAAAAGTATATATGCAATTATTGCTACTCATTCAGCACAAATTGTAAGTGGAAACCGTGATATTCAATATGATTTAGGAGAAATGTATAAAAATGGACTCAATCAGGGAGAATAGGACAAAAGAAGATTTTGTAGCAGAATTAGGTCTGTTGTTTAATGAAGACATTGATGGTTCTTTATGTGTTGTCTTGGTGGAGGGAACAGATGATGTCAGATTTATGGAAAATCTGTTGGAAGATAATGTAGTATGCGAAGAAGTACCATATGGCGGAAAGCATGGAATCGATGATATAATGAAAATGGAAGATCCAGTTGTTCAAAAAAAAGAGGTAATTGCAATTAGAGATAAAGATTACATAGAGGTAACACAATTACCAGATCGTGTCTTTTTATATGATGGTTGTTGCTTGGAGACAATGATATTAATGAATTGCGATATTGCTGAAGAGTTTTATAAAAAAAATTATAATGGCTGTTTTGAAAAAGATGCGTATTTAGTAAATATTATGAGACAGCTTGCACCATATAGTATATTGAGAAAATTGAATGAATTGGAAAATTGGGGGATTTCATTCAGTAAAATTGGTTTTGGAGATCTTATAGATAGAGAAAGTTTAAAGATAGAAGAACTATTTGTAAAAGTTGGACAGCTAGATAGACTATCGTGGTGCATGGAGTTGGCTGCGGGTATAACAGACGCTGAATTATGGGATATTACTAATGGTCATGATTTTTGCAGGTATTTGAGTGGCACATCTATATTTCGTAGGAAAGAACTTAATGAAAATGGTGTTAGAGAAATATTATTTGAATTGTATCGTAAAAGTGATTTTAAGAGAACAAGGTTATATTGTACAATGTTAGAATATCAGCGCAGAAATACGTTAAAATATGTAAGTGAGTAAATAATAAATGAGGTGGCATACGTTGTATAATAAAAATATTGTTTTGAATATATTGAGTAATATATTTGGAGAACAAATTGAAGATTATGTACAGAATTGTGTTATAAGATTGGAAAATAATATTTTAGAAAAATATTTTAATACAGAAGTAGATTTTGCTTGGATGAGTACGTTAAATCAGATGGTAGTAGAAAATTATAATATCGATTTAGCAAATAATGAGGAGATTATATCGGGCAATTTAAAGGTTCAGGCACAAATAGACGGATTTGTTCTGGAAGAAAAAGAGGGGGGTTTTAGATATAAGGATAGTGTGATGCTACCTTTAACTCTTTTATATGAGTTTCATGTTAAAAACCAAGAGTATAGGGACTTATATTTAGAATATTTAGGTTGAGTTTTGAGCTAAAAAGTGTAAATGGGAGAATCTATGGAATTAAAGAAAATACTGATTATCACAAGTTCTGTAGATAATACTGTGTCATACATTATGAAGAAATATTTTGGAATGGCAGAATTTTTTGAGTGGATCTGAGCTATATATTTTTTGATGATACGCTCAACATTTCCAACTGCCATCTTGTTTTTGTGACCTTTGACTACTGTATAGATCAGCGGAGCATTAGGCTCGGTCACTTTACGGTAAGCTTTTAATTACTTATTCAGATGATCCGCAGTTTTATCTGTGATTGCAACAATCATTTCCTTTTCGCTTTTTCCATAAATCCGGAGATATATTCATAGACAATAGTTCGGAAACCCTGACAGTAGAATCATATAGTAAGATCAGGATAAGCCTTTCTCTTCGGCCTATCTTAATATCGGGTGAGGCAGAAGGCAGTGCCTTAAGGGCATCATTAGGAATGACTTCACGTGTCAGCTTTGGTACTTTGAGAAAGGGCACTCGGGAAGCTGTGAGAGCTACTTACTGCAATGATATGCCACAATCAGCAGCATACTAGAGATAAGATTTGATTGTAGCAAGCAGGTTATTACAAGTGTTTTCACTGTTATCGCTCTTATGCAGGAACTCAATGTATGATAAAATAATTTATACACTAACTTGTAGAGCATTTGAATAACTTGAACATTTATCTTGCTGTTGCTTGCTTCATATAGTAAACTACTACAAAAACAGTAAACATAACAAGTTCTTGAAAATGAACAGAAAATGGAACTTAGGGATCTTGAATATAGGGGGGGGCGATGGCATGCGTACGGAAAGCTACGCTTTTGCCACTGGATAATGCTGATGAAATTAAGGTGTGCGTAATCCGTTTAGAATGATTGTAATTCGCGATGGATTGGAAAATAGAATGGATTAGTTGTCAGATGGTGAAAAATGTACATTTGCATTTTGGGGGATATTGCGAGACGTGTTGCAATGGTCAATCCATATCGTAAGAATTTGCTGAAGGGAAGCGGCATTGTTTTGATCGATTGGTGAATTTTTGCGGAGCGAATACATAGAGACTTCCAAACAGGCAGATATTAGGGCGTTTTTTATCAGTGAAGGTATCTCAAAAAAATAGTATAATGAAATAGAGTGTTTTGTGAAAGTAAAAAATATTATATAGGATTTGAAATTTTCTGGAAACGGAGCAGGAATATGGGCTATAGGGAAATAATTGAAGAGGATGATTTTAATAGGATAACAGAACAAAATATCAAATTTTTAGATGAGATATCACAGAAAATGAAACAGGGTGATATTAGTATATTTGCTGGGGCTGGATTGTCAATCGCATCGGGCTATGTAGATTGGAAAAAATTATTAGAACCTATAAGTAAACAGTTGAGATTAAATCCAAATATTGATTTAACGGAGATAGCACAGTATTATGAGGATAAATTTGGAAGACAAGGATTGAATTCACTTGTATTTAATGAATTTGATAAGATACCTAAGAACAATGAAAATATCAATTGGCTGTCTAAAATGCCTATATCAGAATATTGGACGACTAACTATGACCATGTTATAGAGCAGGCTATTAAAAAGCAGGGAAAGAGTTATCAGAAGTTGGTTAAAAAAGAGGATTTTAAATATCATAAAATTGGTAGGGAAGTTGCTATATACAAGATGCATGGAGATAAGGACTCACCAGATGATGTGGTATTAACGAAAGAAGATTATCAAAACTATGATATTGATAGAGGCATATTTACCCGTATGTTATCAGTTGAATTAATAAGAAAATCATTTGTATTTATTGGATTTAGTTTCAATGATCCAAATTTGGAGAGGATTCTTAGTATTGCAAAACAAACTTTACAGGGAAAAGCACCGCAGACTCATTATTGTTTTATGCGAAAAGTGCAATTAATAGATTATCTTAATGAGCATAACAGGCTTGAGATCCAAAATATTGAAAAATATATTCGTGATAATAATTATCAAATATTACGATGTAATTCGATGGTGAAGTATGGAATACAGACGATTTTAATTAACGACTATGATGAAATTACACTCATGTTAAAACACTTGTATAATAAGTATATTACTAATAATGTTTTTATATCAGGAGGAATTAATCCTGCAAATTTATCGGATTATGGTACATTTAAAATGGTGAATGATACCAACCTTAATTTAAATTCGGCAGAAAGTTTTTTAACAATGTTAGGTAGGGATTTAGTAGATAATGGATTCCATATATATACGGGATTTGGTGCTGGTGTGGGAAATTATGTTTTGGCGGGTGTATTGCAGAGCAACAAAAATCGCTTGAATGGAGAAGTGATAAATGATGATATACATATTAGTAGTATGATGTCAGTGATGGATTTGGAAAAGAAAAATCGTATACGAAGAAAAATGATAGAACAATGTAGTAGTTCTATTATTGTATTTGGATATGGGAAAAAGGATTCTGGAACTTATCAGGAATATCATATAGCGAAAGACGATAATAAATATATAATTCCAGTAAAAAAGACCGGATTTGCTGCGAAAGAGATATATAATGGATTGCCCAAAAAAGAAAAACAAGAATTACTTTTTTTGGAAAAAGAGAACGAGATATCTGTTGTAATCAAAGAAATTGTAAATCTTTTAATATTACATAAAAAAAGAACAGAAATCGAATTGAAAGAAAAAATATATTCAGGAATTGCGCTTTCTGGAATAAAAGTATTTATTAGTTATCATTATGAATCGGATAATGCGATTGCAAAAGAAATTGCCGATATTGTTAATAGTGAAAAGACAAATATTTTTACTGTTATAGAGGAACAGAAGAAATCGAATAATTCGAAAGAGATAAAAAAATGGGTGGATGAGGAAATTTTAAAAACAAAATTTACAATACTTCTTATTAGCAAAGATACATTTCAGAGAGAATATGTATCATACGAGATTAAAAAAAGTAAAGAAAATAGAAATACATTTATACCGATTTTGATTGATAATGAAAAAAATATAGGTTTAGAACAAAAAACTAATCAAGTGAAGGAGTTGTTAAATGTAATAAATTGCGAACCAACTAGATTTTGGTATCGGGATGAAGGTGGTAAAAATATTGTACGTTGGTTGAATGATGCGTTACATGTATCTGAAAAAGTATAAGTTGACCTAATGAGCTGTTTCAAATAAATTATACTAAACATGACTCTAATGTTCGGAGATAGGAAATCGCAAATCTGTTTCTAAGGAAAACGCCATTTCGGTGGTGGAAACTAATTGGATCAGTGAGCTAACGTTTAGTATATTCTGAGATTGAAACTTCAATTTTATTGAATGATGTTGATAGAGCAGGAGACCAGCTATGAAAAGTCAAGTATAAATTAGCCAGAAATTTATTTTTCTGTTTCGGGTGAAAAAAGGGTAACTTTAATAGAGCTCCCTTAGGGTGCTTTTTCAAAATCTATAGATATTGGTAT
>ENA-OQLI01000378-OQLI01000378.1-human-gut-metagenome-genome-assembly--contig:-NODE-378-length-55771-cov-9.956437_pt1 | contig 55771 bp, 60 predicted proteins | sample MGYA00242805_ERZ504812 | MGnify/ENA primary metagenome ERZ504812 (study PRJEB26092, sample SAMD00036430) | human gut metagenome | host: Homo sapiens | study: EMG produced TPA metagenomics assembly of... | reverse complement strand
GCGGCTGCGGCACGGCATCTGCGTTGCCAAAATGCTCGATAAGACATCCAGTATTATCTGCGCTTTTGGCTTAGCATCTGCCGCACCTCGCTCGCCGTATCGGCACTTAGAATTATGCGGTATTGCCCAAGGAATAAAAGTGCCGCCGGCTGTTAAGCTGATCCACCTGCACCGGATAGCAGAAAACGATTGACGCAGCAGCGATGAATTCTGAAAAACTGAAAATTTTGGAGAAAAAATTGAAGTTTTTTCAAAAAAGGCGTTGACAAATCCCATCGGGCACGCTATAATATATGAGCGTTGAGGGCAGACGCCCAAGACACAAACCCGATGGGGATTCGCATAATGGTAGTGCAGCGGACTCTGACTCCGCCCGTGGGAGTTCGATCCTCTCATCCCCAACCACACCGCAGCAGCCCAGCTGCTGCGGTTTTTCTTTACGGGGTGTAGCGCAGTTGGTAGCGCGCTTGGTTCGGGACCAAGAGGCCGTGGGTTCGAATCCCGTCACTCCGACCATAAGTCCACCGTAATTTTGATAGAATTACGGTGGACTTTTTCTACGCCCGAAAACCGCTTGAAACAAGGCATTCAGGCATATAACAAACCCCGTCATAGAGTACTTCTGCGGAAGAGTGATCCTGCCACACTGAACATGGCGGTAGATTTTTTCATAATTCGGTGGTATAATTAATTCCGATCCGACCAATTGAATAAAACACATACATAGCTGCTTGGTTTTCTTTTGAGAATCAGGCGGCTTTCTTATTTTCGGAGGCGATGAAAAATATAATTGCAAAAGTAAAAATTTGTTGATAAGGGTACTGTTTATGATATTAACTCTGTTTTGTGTTTTTCTTTAGCACCGCTCTTACACGAATCGTCAAGGGTATCATGATAACATAAAACAGTATCAGGTAAAACGGGAAAATAACCATACCGAATGTCTGACCGAGCAATCCGCAAAGTGCGGGAGCGAGCATGATTCCGATATATGCCGATGCCATTTGAATTCCGATGACAGACTGTGAAATATCGCTGCCGAAGTTTTCGGGTGTAAGGTAATTAAAATTCGGGAACAGCGGACCGTTTCCGAGTCCGATTAAAAACATTCCGGCGGCGCACAGATATACATTGCTCGGAAGAACCAAAAGCAACAGGGCTGCACCTAATACGATCTGCCCCAGCTTTATTATTTTCCAGCTATGCAATCTTGTTGCCAACACGCCGGACAAAAACCGTCCGAGAGTCAACCCGACATAGTATATCATTATAATTCGAGCTGCCTTTTCCGGGGACAAATGCTTGTATTCCACAAGAAATGTACTGCCCCATCCGCCGCAGGTGCATTCTATTGCACAGGAGGTGATAAACAGTCCGCACATCATTTTTACGCCCGGAATTTTCAATATGCTTCTAAGCGATAAGCTTTTAAATTCGGCTTCATCCGTGCTTTCTTCAGCACCGTGCACTTTATGCCATAAAGGAAGCGATATAAACAACAGCGCAGCTATGGCAAGCTGAATGATAAAAGTAATTCTGTATCCGCCTCGCCAACCGGATTTGCCTGCAATAACAAGTGATAAAATGTAGGGGCTTACGGATACGCCGACACCGTAAAAGCAATGCAGAAAGCTCATATGTGTTGCGGAATAATGCAGAGCAACATAGTTATTCAGTGCTACATCTATTGAGCCGGCACCGATGCCGAGTATAACAGATAAAAAGCACATCACCCATAAATTCGGCGCAAAAGAATAGCTAAGTAAGGCAATCGCTGTCAGAAGCGTGCTGTATGCCGAAACCTTATTGGTTCCGAGCTTGGCGATTACTTTAGAGCTGATAATGCTTGATATAACAGTTCCGCATGACACTATGACCGTAACAAAGCTTCCGAATGAAAAAGGCAGACCGAAGTCGGAGTATATGGCAGGCCAAGCCGTACCGAAAAGCGAGTCCGGTATCCCCAAGCCGATAAAAGCGATATATATTATAATCAACAATACTGTCGCCATAGAATGCTCCCCCTGCAGCTTGCAAAAAAATTATGTTTTTTGAACTCTGAATATCAAGAATTATACTATAAGTCAATCAATAAATCAATAAAAACGAATAACAATGAAAGGACTGAACGATATGAGTAAAAGGAAAATCAGACTGCTTGCCGATTATGTTGTCCGGCAGATATTCGATTGCGTAGCGGTAGAGTCAAAAGCGAAAATCAAGGTGGTCTTTATCGGAGGCACCGAAATCGAAATGACGCTGTAAAAAAACTTGAAAACAGAAACGGAGTAATGTAAAATGATTGTGCCGAGAGTGTTCAAATCAAGACAGCGAAAACGCAAAAACATCTCTATTGTCCTGTCTTCACAAAAGGACCTCCGGTTTAAGCCGGAGGCCCTTTTTGTTTTTTGTATATTTTTATAGAGCAAAGCCCCCGTCCGGCAGCGGACGGGGGCTTTGCTGTTGGTGCGGTTATAAAAGATGTTACGCTTCGACGCCCCAGGCCTCGATCTGGGTCAGGGCGGGGAAGGAGGACGGGTCCTCGGCCTTGATGAGCTCAAACAGCTTCAGGCTCTTGACCGTGCGCGGGGCGATGGCAAAGCACTGCGGGGCGGCGGACTTCTTCAGCTCCAGCACCTCGCGGCTGCCGTCGTCAAATTCCACGGTGGCCTGGGTCCACCAGGCGTCATGCGGGAAGTCGGCGCGCAGGGTCAGGCGCAGCTCGTCGATGGTGACCGGGCGGCCAAAGTCCAGCGTGAGTGCGGCGTTGGGGTCGCGGTTGATGCCCCAGCTCTGGTAGGGCCAGATGCCGTGGGCGTCGTTCTCGTAAATGCCGTCGATGGCGTTGCGGGCCGCAAAGACAGCCTCGCCGCGGGTCTCAACGTTGGCATGGGCATGGGGGAAGAAGCCGGTGTCGCCGTGCTCGTCATAGGGGTTGTAGGCCAGGTTGCGGCGCGCGGCGATCTCCTCCGGGGTGGCAAAGCGGGCGCGGATGATGTGGCAGGCACCGGCAAAGCTCTTGGGGCTGTAGGTGATGGCCTGCTCGCGGTGCCTTGGCAGGCTTACATGGTGCCCCAGTTCATGATGATGCGCTCCTGGCACCTGAACAACACCCATCTGGCCATCATCTTCCTGCAGGCGTTCAGCGCCTTCGGTGTTTTCATGATGAAGCAGTTCTATGAGGGCGTTCCCACCGAGCTGTGCGAGGCTGCCCGTATCGACGGTCTGTCCGAGTACGGCATCTATGCCCGCATCATGCTGCCGCTTTCTCTGCCCGCTGTATCGACGCTGGTCATCTTTACCTTCGTCAACACGTGGAACGACTTCCTCGGACCCCTGATCTACCTGACCAAGACCGAGCTCAAGACCATCCAGATCGGCCTGCGTATGTTCATCAGCCAGTACTCTGCCGAGTATGGCCTGATCATGGCGGCTTCCGTTGTCGCACTGATCCCGGTCCTGATCGTATTCCTGTCCCTGCAGAAGTACTTCGTCCAGGGCGTTGCATCCTCCGGTCTGAAGGGCTGATATAGCTACCCAGCAGTTACCCATTTGTACGGGGCGCAAGGCGAAAGCCCTGCGCCCCGGTTTTTATTAAGATAAGAGATAATAGATAAAAGATAAAAAATATGGTGGAGTGCGCCGACAAGGCGCCGCACGAAATTCCTCAACCGCCATTTTGTTTTTTTGCCAACGGGCAAAAACTCCTCCTTTTTTATTATCTATTATCTAAAAAAAGAGGTTCTCCATGAAAACTTTCAAAAACCCCATTTTGACCAAACCCGAGGCTGAGCAGGCGCTGGATACCGCTATCGCGCTCGTCCGCCGGAATCTGCCGCTGTATACCGACCACTGCCAGAACCATTCCAGCGTCAATGACATCTATCCCCAATGCGAGAACAACCAGTGGACCTGCGGCTTCTGGCCCGGCGAGGTCTGGCTGAGCTATGAGCGCACCGGCGACGAGGCGTTCAAAAATACCGCGCTGACCCTCGTGGACAGCTTCCTCTACCGCATTGAGCACAAGATCGAGGTCGATCACCACGACATGGGCTTCCTGTACAGCCCGTCCTGTGTCGCCGCCTACAAGCTGACCGGCAGTGAGAAGGGGAGAAAGGCCGCTATCTTGGCTGCCGACCAGCTCTGCACCCGCTTTCAGGAGAAGGGCGAGTTCTTTCAGGCGTGGGGCGCGCTCGGCGCTGCCGACAACTACCGCTACATCATCGACTGCCTGCTGAACGTGCCGCTGCTCTACTGGGCCAGCGAGACCACCGGCGACGCCCACTACGCCGATCTGGCGCACAAGCATGTCACGACCTGTCTGGCCAACTCCATCCGCCCGGACGGCTCGACCTACCACACCTTCTTCATGGACCCCGTGACCGGCGGCCCTGTGCGCGGCGCGACCTGTCAGGGCTATAAGGATGACTCCTGCTGGGCCCGCGGTCAGGCGTGGGGCGTCTACGGCACGGCCATCAGCTACCGCTACACCAGACGCCCCGAGTATCTGGACGCCTTCCGCCGCGTGCTGGCCTACTATCTGGAGCGCCTGCCCGAGGACCTGGTCCCGTACTGGGATATGACCTTCACCAGCGGCACCGAGGAGCCACGCGACTCCTCCTCCGCGTCCATCGTGGCCTGCGGCCTGCTGGAGGCCGCCAAGTACGTCGGCACCGACGAAGCTGCCGAGTACACGAAGCTGGCCGCCCACTACTTCCGTGACCGCTGGGGCAAAAAGGAACCGAACGACCAATAAGCACTACCCCTGAGATAGAAAAAAGCCCGCTGTTCATCGCAACAGCGGGCTTTTTCGCGATTATTTCAGATTCGGTCTGTCCTGATCGCCGTCGGCCTTGAACAAGACGAAGTTCTCGGGCTTGTTCGTGAAGTAGTAATACTCGGTGTTCTCGTGCACGGGCGGGGTCAGGTAGTTCGGGATGATGCAGCCGTCGCCCTCGACGCGCTCGGTGAAGCCGGCGGCCAGCCAGACGTCGGCAGGGATACCGGCGTTGTAGCAGTCCATGTACTCGGCACCCGCGTGGTTCAGGATGGCGTCCAGCGCAGCGCCGATGCGGGGCAGCACGCTGTCCTCACCGATGAAATCCACGAGCCGCACAACGGCGGCACAGCCGGTCTCCTGCGCGGTGACGGTGCGGGTCACGACGTAGGCCAGCAGCTTTCCGTTCTCCTGCGCGGCCCAGACATCGTACTTGAAGTGCGGATAGTGGAAGTACCGCCGCCGCATGTACCACACATCCTTGCGCGGCGTGTGGGGCGTGGCGGGCATACCCAGCGGGATCAGGTCCGCGGCGCTCTCGATTTTAGCAAGGCCCAGATCACGCTGCACGGGGGGCAGGGAATACCGCAGCGGCTTTGCCAGATAGTAGGCGCGTCGGCGGCCCAGCCGGTAGTAATGGGGCAGGCGCTCGGCTTTCCAGCCCAGGAACTGGTAGAACGTGCAGGTGTTGGGGCGGATGTTATTGCAGGCGACGACGTCGGCATTCAAAAGCCCGGGCAAGGCGTTCATCAATTCCAACCCCACGCCGTTGTGGCTTTTGGCCGCGACCCAGACGCTGACCCAGATGTCCGGCCTGCGCTTTGTGTTGGCCAGTATGTACCCGGCGGCGCTGACGTACTCGCCGTCCTGCTCCGCCACGGCAAACTGCGGCACGCCGCCGCGGCCCGCGTAGTAGTGGTGGTACAGCTCGGGGCGGTTCAGCAGCGGCAGGCGCATATCAAAGTTTGCGTTGATAAAGTCGATGATGGCGGCATCCTCGCCGAGGCGTGCCAGCCGGAATGTTGTATCAGACAATGGCCGAACCTCCCGTGACCGGCAGCGTTACGCCGGTGATGAAGCCTGCCTCGTCGGAGAGCAGGAACGCCATGGCGGGTACAACGTCCGCGGGCGTTGCGTTGCGGCCCATGGGGTTTTCCTCCGCCGCGGCCTGCACGATGAGATCGGGCGTGTCCTTCAGGAAGTTCGTTTCCATCATGCTGGGGGCGACGCAGTTGACCGTGACGCCGAAGCGGGCATACTCGACGGCCAGGCTCTTGACCAGCCCGCCGATGGCACTCTTGGCCATGACGTAAGCGGCGGTATTCTTGGGCGGGCAGCCGATGGTGTAGCTCGTCTGGATGAACAGCACACGGCCAAACCTGGCCTTGGCCATGGCGGGCAGCACGGCGCGGCAGAGGCGCACGGCGCTGTGGACCTGAATTTCCAGATCGCGGTCAAAGCGGGTCTGGTCGAACGCCTTGAATTTGGCGTTCACAACGGGCAGCGCGGGCAGGTGGATGAAATGCGTCGGCGCGGGGGCGGAGGCCGCCAGCACCTGCACGAAGGTATCGACCTTGGCGCGGTCCGACAGGTCCACGTCGAACGGGCGCACCTGACCGGGGAAGCGGGCGCAGAGGTCAGCCAGCTTTTCCAGATCGCCGCAGCCCTGGGCCAGCACAAGCGTATCGGCGGGCGCGTTTTGCAGCAGCCGCTCGATCAGCGCGCGGCCCACATCGCTGGTGGCACCGGTTATTAAATAGGTATAGGACATGATTTTCTCCTTGTTATTTCGCTAACCCTGCCTTGATGATGCCGCGGGTCACGCGCTTGCCGTCCTGATTCGTGATAACGGCCTTGATCTCGGCCTCGCTGCCGATCTCGCTGACGCCGACAACCGTGCCCTTGACGGTCAGCGTGTCGCCGATGAAAATCGGCTTGGCGAATTTGCACTCCACGCCGTGGAGCAGGCAGTGCTCGCCGGGCAGATAGACGCCCGCCAGCGTAGAGAAAAAGCTCGCGCCCAGCATCCCGTAGACGACCCGCCCCGGGAAGCCGCGTCCCCGGGCGTAGTCGGCGTCGATGTGGATGGGGGAGACGTCCCCCGTGATGGCGCGGAATGCGTCCATCATCTCCGGCGTGACGGTCACGGTAAATTCCTCGGTCAGGCCGGGGGTCATCTCCGCCAGCGTGTAGTGGTTCATGGCAGGCTCCTTCGTTGTTCGAAAAAAGGCGGCAGGATGCCGCCTTGCGTATTCTCTTGGCCCACTCTGGGAGGCAAGGTTTTTACACCATCCGTGCAACCAGATCCAGCAGGTCGCCGACATCCTTCAGGCCGCGGACATCCGCGAGCTTGAACTTGATGTTGAATTTCTTCTCGATGGCCGTCAGCAGGTTGATCTGCTCCAGGCTGTCCCAGTCCTCGATGTCATCGGCGCAGGTGCTGCGGGTGATCTCCAGGGTGTCGTCGTCAAAATTATCGCGGAAAATATCCTGTACCGCGTTCAGAATTTCCTGTTCGCTCATAGTATAGCTCCTTTATAGTATGGTAGTTACCTATACTATAGCATAAAAGCGGGGCAGACGCAAGAAAAAGTGAGGAGAGAGGGGATGCCGCAGCGTTTCCGGGGCGATGACGAGCATCGCCCCCTGCACGTAGGGGCGGATTCCATATCCGCCCGGAAAGTCTGCGGTGGCCTCTGCCTTCCCCGGGCGAGCAATGCTCGCCCCTACAGACCGTTTCCCACAGTGTTCACTCCTCACGGATTTCACAGCCCATAATCCTCCAGCCGCCGCTGCAATTCCGCCTCGTCGGCTACAAAAACGCCCTGCTGCAGGGCTAAGACGTCGCTTTCGGGCAGAAGGCGGGTGTAAAGGTCATCGTAGGTCGCCAGCGGGCCGATGCCGTCGGCGGTGTACAGCGCTACGTGCCCGCCGCTGTCTTTTAAAAGGTAGCGCGGCGCGGCGGTTTCCGGCTGCGGGCGGGCAAACCAGACCAGCGCCGCCGCAAGGCAGAGCACGGCCAGCCCCGCCAGCAGCGAAAGGTACAGCCCGTGCCCGTCGATTTGTCGGTTTTGCATAATAATTCCCCCTTGCACGGTTAGTATGGCCGCCATGACAGACAAAAACACCGAAAGTTGTGAATTTTACGTCTGACGCTGTACTTTTGCCCCCTTTTTGTGGTATAATCCATTCTATAGCATTGTGCATTTTCGTGTTACCACGCTTCGATACAGACCAAAGGAGGCGGTTCCCATAGAACCCAAGCAGCAGCGCCATATCTCCACAGATGGCGTAAAGACGACGGCAGGTGCCACCGGCCAGCCCGGCGCACCCGCACCCAAGAACAAGAAAAAGCCCAAAAAGCGCCGCAGCATCATCGGTATGATCTTCAGCTTCATCGGCTGTATGCTCTGCCTGTGCATTATGGGGGCCAGCGTGGGCGGCGTGCTGCTGTCCATGTATATCGTGCAGGTCACGGCGGATGACGCCGAGACCCTCGATCTGGACAACCAGAAAAACCGCCAGACGTCGATCATCTACGACATCAACGGCAACGAGTACGCCTCGCTCTCCCGCAACGAGAACCGTATCTGGCGCGAGCTCTCCGCCATGCCGGAGAATCTGCAGAACGCGGTCATCGCCATCGAGGACAAAAACTTCCGCACCGAGCCCGGCATCAACCTCAAGGGCACCATCGGCGCGGCGCTGAACGCTTTCACCGGCAACCGCATCTGGGGCACGAACCGCGGTGCGTCCACGCTGGAGCAGCAGCTCATCAAGAACCTGACCGGCGATAACGAGCAGGACAACATGCGTAAGGTGCGCGAGATCTTCCGTGCGCTGGGTCTGGACAACAAGTACAGCAAGGAGACCATCCTTGAGGCGTACCTGAACACGATCCCGCTGACCGGCATCATCCACGGTATGGAGGCCGGCTCCATCGAGTATTTCGGCAAGCATGTCGAGGATCTGACCCTGGCCGAGTGCGCGACGCTCGCCTCCATCACGAAGAACCCGACGAAGTACAACCCCGCCACGAACCCCGAGGAGCTCATCAAGCGCCGCAACCATGTGCTGTATGAGATGTACACCCAGGGGTATATCACCGAGACCGAGTTCAACGCCGCCAAGGCCGAGACTGTCACCCTGACCGAAAAAACGAGCACCACCGAGAACGCGACCCGCTCGTCCAGCAACTCCTGGTTCACCGATGCCCTGTACACCCAGCTGCTGAGCCAGCTGCAGGAGGACCTGAACTACACCGCCGACGAGGCGAAGGAGCTGATCTTCTCCGGCGGTCTGCGCATCTACTCCACCGTTGACCCCAAGGTGCAGGAGGGCGTCGAAAAGACGATGTACAATGAGGACGACCTCATCCCCGCCCTGTGGCATGAGGAGCCCGTCTGCCTGCGCGACTATCCCGCCGACAGCAGCAGCTGGGACGAAGTCCAGTACGACGATGCCACCGGTCTGCCCATCACGAAGGAAGGCTATGCGGTCTACGGGCAGGAGGCCATCCCCGTCTACGCGGACGAGGAAGGCACGACGCTGAAAATGGGTACCTCCACCGACCCCGATTACCCCAACGACACCACCGTCTACCTCTGCGTGTATGAGAAGGTACGCACCCAGGCCGCTATGGCAATCGTGGACTACAGCGGCAACATTCTGGCTATCGGCGGCGGCATCGGCGAGAAGAAGTACGATTTGGGCTTCAACCGCGCGACCTCCCCGCATCAGACCGGTTCTACGATGAAACCCATCGGTGCCTACGCGCTGGCGCTGGACTACAAGCTGATCAACTATTCCTCCCAGATCCTGGACTCCCCGTACTACTCGGCGGAGGACAAGAAGGTCCTGAAGGATCAGTATATCGGCGTGATGAGCCCCTATTCCGAGGCTGCCCAGTCCCGCAGCGATGTGTGGCGCGCCTGGCCGACGAACTACGGCGGTGTAGGCGGTCAGGGCAACCCGATGCTCGTCTACGACGCATTGCAGCAGTCTTACAACACGGTGGCTGTCTGGGTCGGCGATATGGTCGGCGTGGACTACCTGTACAACTTTGTCCATGACACGCTGGAATGCAGCTATATCAACGCCGAGAACGATATGGACCTCGGACCGCTGGTCCTGGGCTCCCAGAGCAGCGGCCTGACGGTGGTGCAGCTGGCCGGTGCGTACACGATGTTCAACACCGGTACATTCACGACACCGCACTACTATACCGAGATCACCGATTACCAGGGCAACATGATCCTGGACAACAACAAGTATATCAACACGACCCAGGCCATCAGCGCGGACACGGCGTACATCATGAACCGCATGATGTGGAATGTCCTGCACAGCAGCAAGGGTAGTGCCTACGGCAAAGGCCCCGACGGCGAGATGGACTCTGTGGCCAAGACCGGTACGACGACCAACTACAAGGACTACACCTTTGCCGGTCTGACGCCGTACTATGTCACTGCCATCTGGTGGGGCTGTGACCGCCCGACCGAGATGGACACGCTGGGCAAGGCGGGCAAGAATGCCAGCCCCATCCAGTACGCCTGGAAGGCACTGATGGAGGACCTGCAGGCCGACCTGCCGGTCAAGGAGTTTGCCAAGGGCGAGAACGTCGTCGAGAAACACTTTGACACCTCCACCGGCGCGATCATCTCCAGCGGCGGCAGTGTGGGCTATTACACCGAGGACAACCTGCCCGACAACAGCTACACGGTCTCCGAGGACGACCCCTACGCCGCCCTGGCCCAGGCCGCCGCGGACGCTGCCGCCGCCGCAGGGGACACCACGGCAACGGAGTAAAGAGCCTTCCCCCGCGGGGGAAGGTGGCGCGCAGCGCCGGATGAGGGGCAAGTTCGCCTTAACTGCCCGTGAATGGGTCGTAATGGCAAGGCCGCCCCTCATCAGTCACCTACGGTGACAGCTTCCCCCAAGGGGGAAGCCTTGTTAGACAATGACCCTCGACTGTGAAGTAGTCGAGGGTCATTGTTTTTGTATCGGATACAGTTGTGCTCGCACAAAAGATATCGACTTTTCCCCGCTGTGGGCTGTGCAATTTGACAAATTGCACAAAACCGCCGCAAAAGGCTTGCAACCGGGCCTTGCCCGTGGTATGATGGGACACATCGAGAACAGTTGTACACAAGGGGGATACATGATGGCCGAGAGGCGTTTTCTGCTGGTAGACGCGGATGTTCTGCCGGAAGTCTTTGTCAAGGTGCTGCAGGCCAAGGAGCTGCTGGCCTCGGGTGCGGTGAGCAATATCTCCGCCGCGGCCAAGCAGGCAGGCATATCACGCAGTGCTTTCTATAAATATAAGGATACGGTGTTTGACGCCGAAACCGGGCGCGAGTCCATCACCGTGGTGGCAACGCTGCTGGATAAGACCGGCGCACTGCAGGGGCTGCTGTCGGGCATTTCGGCGGCGGGCGCGTCCATCGTGACCATCACCCAGTCCCGCCCGGAGAACGGCGCAGCCCAGGTCGAGGTCACAGTCCGCACCGGCACGATGCAGATGCCGGTGGACGAGATGCTGACCCGCCTGTCCCACCAGCCGTGCGTGGTGGAGATCCACAGAGGCGCGTGACCGCAGGGTAGGGGCGAGGCATGCCTCGCCCGCAGCCTTGCCGGAATAGCTCTATCGCGGGAAAGCCGCGGGCCGGGCATGCCCGGCCCCTACAGAGCATATACCGAGTGTGTGTAAGAATAGGGGGATTTTTCCAATGGCTAAAATCGCAATCATGGGCTTCGGCACGGTCGGCTCCGGTGTGCTGGAGGTCTGCCGCCGCAATGCGGCCTCCATCGCCCGCCGCGCCGGTGAGCCCGTCGAGGTCAAATATATCCTGGATGTGCGGGACTTTTCCGGTTCTCCGGATGCCGCGCTTTTTACGAAATCCATCGACACGATCCTGAATGACCCCGAAATCAAGGTCGTCGTCGAGACCATTGGCGGCACGAAATTTGCCTACCCGTATGTGCGCCGGTGCCTCGAGAGCGGGCGCAGCGTCTGCACCTCCAACAAGGAGATGGTCGCAACCTACGGCGCAGAGCTGCTGGCCCTTGCCAAAGAGCACAGCGCGGCCTTCCTGTTTGAGGCCAGCGTCGGCGGCGGCACGCCGATCATCACCCCGATGCACCAGTGCCTGGCCGCCAACCATATCAGCAGCATCCGCGGCATCGTCAACGGCACGACGAACTTCATGCTGACGAAGATGAAGCGCGAGAACATGGGCTTTGACGAGGCCCTGAAAATTGCCCAGCAGCTCGGCTACGCCGAGACGAAGGACCCCGGCGACGATGTGGATGGCCGCGATGCCTGCCGCAAGATCGCCATTCTGGCCAGCCTCGCCTGCGGGCATCACGTCTACCCGGACAACATCCCGACCCGCGGCATCCGCGACATCACCGTTGCTGACATCAAGGCCGCCGAAAAGCTCGACAGCGCCATCAAGCTGATCGCCTGGTACAACGAGGGCGGGGACGGTCAGATGGCCGCGGGCGTCGAGCCGATGCTCGTCTCCAACTCGAACCAGCTGGCGGGCGTCGATGACGTGTTCAACGCCGTTTTGATGAAGGGCGATATGCTCGGCGACGTCGTGTTCTACGGCAAGGGCGCGGGCAAGCTGCCCACCGCCAGCGCCGTTGTGGCCGACGTCATTGACGCTTTGAAAGAGGGCGTCAAGGTACACGACTCGCTGTTCTGGAAGCCCGCCGAGAAGCCGGAGGGCCTGCTCGCGGACAGGAACACCTACCCGTGGTATCTGCGCGTGACCGGTGTGGCGGCGGCGCTGCTGCCCAGCGTGGCCGGTGCGGGCCATGTGGTCTTTGAGGACAACGGCGAGGCCGCCTATCTGGTCGATGCCGCCACGTCTGCGGATATTGCCGCTGTCACGGAGAAAATCGAAGTGCTGGGCGGCAAGGTCGCGCTGGCCATGAAGAAGCTGGAAGACTGAGAGGGGGGCAGGGTATATGGTAACTGTAACCGTCCCGGCCACCAGCGCCAACGTTGGCGCCGGGTTTGACTCGCTGGGTCTGGCCGTTTCGATGCACAACGTCTTTACGTTTGAGGAATCGGACCGTATTCAGATTTCGTCCGTCGATGGGACCCACGTCCCGGCGGGCAGCAACAACCTGGTCTACCGCTCGGCCCGGGTCGTCTATGACCAGCTGGGCATCCCGCTGAAGGGTCTGCGCATCACCCAGCGCAACGACATCCCGATGGCGCGCGGCCTCGGGTCCAGCTCGGCCTGCATCGTGGCGGGCATCATGGGCGCGAACGCCCTGCTGGGCGACAAGCTGACCGAGCGCCAGATGCTGACGCTGGCGACGGCCATCGAGAGCCATCCCGACAACGTCGCCCCCGCCATGCTGGGCGGCTTTGTGACCAGCGTCATCGACGAGGGCCAGGTCTACAGCGTCAAGAAGGACATTGACCCCGAGCTGGCGTTTGCGGCGTTTGTGCCGGACTTCCGCCTGCTGACCAGCAAGGCGCGCGCGGCGCTGCCCGCCATGGTCAGCCATAAGGATGCCGTCTACAACCTGTCCCGCGCGGCGCTGGCCACGGCGGCTTTCTGCGAGGGCAACTACGCGCTGCTGGGTGTGGCGACCAAGGATGTGCTGCACCAGAAGTACCGCCTGCCGCTGATCGAGGGCGGCGACGACGTCTTTGAGCTGGCGCAGGACCTGGGTGCGCAGGCCGTTTACATCTCGGGCGCCGGGCCGACCATCATGGCCGTTGTGCACAAGGACGACACCGAGTTTTTCACCCGCGCAGAGGCAGCGCTGGCTGCGGACAGCCCGCTGCGCCATTTTACCGTGCATCGTCTGCTGGCCGACAACGTCGGCGCAGTGGTGAGCTGATACAGGAACAGGGGAGAGAGTACACCAATGGGCTTGATCGTACAAAAATTCGGCGGCTCCTCGGTCAAGGACCGGAACCGCATCTTCAACGTGGCGCGCATTGTCATGAACACCCGCAACGCCGGCAACGACGTTGTCGTGGTCGTCTCGGCACAGGGCGACACCACCGACGACCTGATCGCCAAGGCGGCGGAGATCACCTCCGACCCGTCCCACCGCGAGATGGATATGCTGCTGGCCGCAGGCGAGGAGATTTCGATTTCCCTGCTGACGATGGCCTTGCAGGAGCTGGGCGTCTCCGCCATCAGCCTGACGGGCTGGCAGGCGGGCTTCAACACAGACCGCGCCTACTCCAAGGCGCGCATCAAGCGCCTGGACACCGAGCGTGTCGAGAGTGAGCTGGCGCGCAACCGTGTGGTCGTCGTGGCAGGCTTCCAGGGCCTGAACCGCTCCGACGACATCACGACGCTGGGCCGCGGCGGCAGCGATACCTCCGCCGTGGCGCTGGCCGCTGCGCTGCACGCGGACCGCTGCCAGATCTTCACCGACGTCGAGGGCGTCTACACCGCAGACCCGCGCAAGATCCCCAAGGCAACCAAGCTCAAGGAGATCACGTTTGACGAGATGCTCGAGCTGGCGTCCCTGGGCGCGCAGGTGCTGAACAACCGCAGCGTCGAGCTGGCCAAAAAGTACAATGTCGAGCTGGAGGTCATCTCCAGCATCAATCCGGTGCCCGGCACCGTTGTTAAGGAGGAGACCAAAGTGGAAGGTATGCTCATCAAGGGTGTTGCAAAGGACACCGACGTCGCCGTTTTGACCGTGAAGGACGTGCCGGATGTGCCCGGTATGTCGTTCAAAATTTTCAGCCTGCTGGCCCAGAAGAACATCAACGTTGACATCATTCTGCAGACCACGGGCCGCGACGGCAAGAAGGACATGAGCTTCACCGTGCCCCTGGGCGACGCCGAGAGCGCCGTTGCCGCGCTGAAAAACGCCACGAACCGCATCGGCGGAGGCGACATCACCGTTGACAAGACCTGCGCGAAGGTCTCCATCGTCGGCGCGGGTATGCAGAGCCACTCCGGCGTGGCCTCCACGATGTTCGAGGCCCTGTTCAACCAGAACATCAACATCAAGATGATCTCCACCAGTGAGATCAAGATCAGCGTCATCATCGACGAGGCCGACGCCGACAAGGCAGTTGCCGCCATCCACGACGCATTCATCAACTGATTGTAAGGTCTTATATAGAGGGAAATGGGTCGTCCCCCGTGCACACGATGGTGCACGGGGGACGTTGTTGTTAGGGTAAACAGGCAGAACCCTTCCGGCCTTGCTGACGCGCGGCCACCTCCCCTGATGGGGAGGCTTTCTCGCGGGCGCAGCCCGCGCAAAAAGGCGCCCCATCAGGGGAGCTGGCCGAGTTTACGAGGCCTGAGGGGTTCTGCCCGTTACCATTTATTACAAAAGCTTCTCACCTGCTGCAAACTTCGCCGTCAGCTTACCCTTGCCAAGGTACGCATACCGCTCCAAGCGCTCCGCTGCGCTGAACGCCCGCATATTTTTAAGCGGGTCATCATCCAGCACCAGCGCGTCAAACGCATAGCCGTCCTCAAACAGGCCGACCTTCTCGCCAAAATCGGCCCAGAAATCTCCGCCGCCGACAGTCGCCATATACAGCGCTTCCACCATCGTCAGCGGCTTCTCACTCTGGTCGATATACCGCCAGCGCAGCTTGCTGACCTGCACGGCGGTAGCCATGACCGTGAACAGGTCCAGCGTCTGACCGCCGGCCACGTCGCTGCCCAGGCCGACGCGCCAGCCGCCGCGCAGGTAGTGCGCCGCGGGGGCGATGCCCGCAATGACATTCTCGTTGCTGGTGGGGCAGTGGGCAATCATGACGCGGTTCTGCTTCATCAGCGCGGCCTCGTCATCGGGGCTGTAGATGCAGTGCGCCATGACAGTGGGCACGCCGCCGCCGAACAGGCCGTACCGGCTGTAGCTCTCGCCGTAGAATTTTGTGCCGGGGCACAGCTCGGCGACCCACGCGATCTCACCCGGATTCTCGGACAGGTGACTCTGCGCAGGTACGTTGTATTCTCTTGCCAGTTCGCCGAGACCGCGCATATACTCGTCACTCGTGCTGGGGGTGAAGCGCGGCGTGATCATCGGGCGCACCGGGCCCGCGTGCAGGGTGTTTTCGGCGCGGCAGGTATCCAGCCAGCGGCGCGTCTCGGCCAGACCCGCGGCGGCGGACGGCTCACGGTAGCTGTCAGGGCTGTTGCGGTCCATACCCAGCTTGCCGACAAAGGCGGAAAGTCCCGCGCCGCGCAGCTGGTGCATCAGTTCGAGCGTTGCGTCGGTGTGCAGCGTCGCAAAGATGCAGGCGCGCGTTGTGGCGCTGTTTTTCAGGTCGCGCACAAAATAGGAGTAGCCCAGCCTGGCGTAGGCCGGGTCGGCGTAGTGGGCTTCCTCGGGGTAGGTGTACTGCCGCAGCCAGTCCAGCAGCTCCAGATCCATTGCCGTGCCGCAATAGCTGTACTGCGGCGCGTGCAGATGCAGATCCACAAGACCCGGCGTGATGATTTTACCCGTATAGTCGAGAACTTCCACCCCGGCAGGGGCAGTCTCGCTGAATCCGGCGCACAGGCCGTTTTCACACAGCAGATAGCCCTCGCGGACGCGGAGTGTGTCCGGGGCGGGGGTGTCGAGGAAGGTGCCTTTCAGGGTGAAAGTGTTCATATAGGATACCTCTTTATATAGAATTGCTCTGTAGGGGCCGGGCATGCCCGGCCCGCAAGTATACGGCAGGTGTCTGCCCACCCGCGGGGCGTCGGGGACGCCGCCCCCTACAAAGCGGCGATTCCAGACTCTATTATAAACAATCTACCCCATCTGTTGCAAGTTTTTTATTTACTTTACGTCGCTAAAGCGGTATAATACAAATATCTATTGATATTTGAAAGGAATAACGATTTGGAACGTAAACAACTCGCGCCCGGCGTTTGCATTACAACGCTGGATGCTTCTAAATTCAACCGCTGCTGCATCACGCTGCATCTGCGCTTTCCGGCAAAGCGGGAATCTGCCACCGACGCCGCGGTGCTGGCCCTTGTGCTGGAACGCGGCTACGCGGCCTGCCCCGATATGACCGCGCTGTCCCGCCGCCTGGCCGAGCTGTACGGCGCGGACCTCGGCGTTGACCTGGCCAGCGCGGGCACGGACCGCGTGCTCTCCGCCGATATCTGCGGCATCAAGGACGCTTACGCGCTGGCGGGGGAGAACCTGACCGCCGCCTACGCCGACATTGTGTTCGGCACGATCTTTGACCCGTATCTCGTGGACGGCGCGTTCGACCCCGAGGCCGTGCGCATCGAGACCGAGACCCAGGCCCGCCGCCTTGAGGCCGAGTTCAACTCGAAGCGTCTCTACTGCGTGCGGCAGGCCCGCCGCAAATTCTACGGCGACACCCCCGCGGGCATCGAGCTGGGCGGCTACCCCGGCGAGCTTGTCAATGTGACGCCGCAGAGCCTCAAGGCCGAGTATGACCGCATCCTCTCCACCGCGTACATCGACGTGATGGTGCAGGGCGTCGATGAGGCCCGCGTGGCCGATATGCTGCTGAAAAAGCTCGACGGCATCCGCCGTGACCCGCACCCGTTTGCCGCGCCCGTCGCCATGCCCGCCACGCCGCTGCGCCATTTTAAAGAGGAGATCCCCAGCCTGACCCAGGCCAAGCTCTGTATGCTGTTCACCACGGGCGAAGCCAACCCCAACCCGCCCAGTGTCAGCATCCTGCGCGTCGCCATGAGCGTGCTGGGCGGCTCTGCCACCAGCCGTTTGTTCCGCAACGTGCGCGAGAAGCAGTCCCTTTGCTACTACTGCGGTTCTGCCGCCCAGCGCGCCACCGGTGTCATGATGATCGACTCCGGCGTTGAGCCGGGCAAGGAGCAGCAGGCCGAGGCCGCCTTCATTGCCGAGCTGGAGGGCCTGAAAAACGGCCCCATCACCCAGGAAGAAGTTGACGACTGCCGCCGCGGTCTTTTGTCCAGCATGGACGCCCTCGGCGACAGTCTGGCCGCGTTGGAAAACTGGTACTACGGCCAGATCACACGCGGCGAGCCGCTCTACCCGCCGGAGTACGGCAAGGTGCTGACCAGCGCCGTCAGCTTGGACGAGGTGCGCCAGACGCTGCAGAGCTACAGCTATTCGGTCTGCTACGCCGTGACCGCCGAGCCGGGCACGCAGGGGAAAGGAGGCAGCGAGGATGTTGAATAACGATCACGAGAGCTTCGCCGCTGCCCAGGCGCGCGCCGCTGCCGCCGTCAGCTGTGAAAGCGTCGTGCTGCCCAGCGGCCTGACCGTGCTCTGCCGCACGATGCCGGGCTACAGCAGCGTCCACGCGATTTACGCCACGGGCTTCGGCTCCGTCCACCGCGCGTTCAGGCTGGACGGCAAACAGGTCACGCTGCCCGCCGGTACGGCGCATTTCCTGGAGCACAAAATGTGCGAGACGCCCAAGGGCGACTCCTTCACCTTCTACGCCAAGACCGGCGCGTCGGCCAACGCCTTTACCAGCTATGACCGCACCTGCTACCTGTTCTCGGCGACCCAGAAAATTGACGAGAACCTTGACATTCTGCTGGGCATGGTCGGCAAGCCGTGGTTCACCAAAGCCACGATTGCCAAGGAGCAGGGCATCATCGGGCAGGAGATCAAAATGTACGACGACAGCCCCGACTGGCGGCTGCTGAACGCGCTGTTCCGCTGCCTCTACGCCGACCACCCGCTGCGCGACGACATCGCGGGCACGGTGGAGAGCATTGCCGAGCTGACGCCCCAGATGCTCTACAGCTGCACCAGGGGGTTCTACGCGCCGTCCAATATGGTGCTGAGCGTCGCGGGCAAGATCACGCTGGCGCAGGCTGTGGACGCCTGCAAGCGCAACGGCCTGTACCGCGCCCGCGCCCCGCATGAGGTCGAGTGGGACATCCCGGCGCAGACCGGCCCGCTGCCCCACAAGGAAGCGTTCTTCACGATGCCTGTCACGAAGCCCTGCTTCGGCGTGGCCTACCGCGAGGAGCCGCTGGCCGAGGGTGACCTGAAGCGCGAGCTGCTGCTGGACATGCTGGGCGATCTGGTCGTCGGCGGCCTGACGAAGCTCTACCGCCGTCTGTACGATGAAGCGCTGGTCAACCCCGAGTTCTCCGGTGACTTTATCGCCGTGCGCGGCGCCTGCACTGTGGCCTTTACCGGCGAGAGCGACACCCCGCGCCAGGTCGTGGACCTTTTACAGGAGGAGATCGAGCGGATGCGCCGTGAGGGCGTTGATCCCGAGGTCTTTATGCTTGTGAAAAACCAGATGTACGGCGAGCTGCTGGGCGACGTGGAGGCCGTGGACGATGCCGCCGAGGAGGCCGCCGCGGCCTGCCTGAAGGGCCGCACGCTGGCGGACGAGATCGCCGCGCTGGCTGCGCTGACCGTGGAGGACGCCAACGCCATGCTGCAGACGGTCCTGCGGGAGGAAAACCGCGCCTACGTGCAGATCGACCCGGCAGAAAAATAACGAGGTTAAGTTGAAAATGGTCTATCATGTGCAATTTCCCGGGTTGGGCCTGGATCTGACGGTCAACCGTGTGGCGCTGGCCATCGGCGGGTTCAACATTTACTGGTACGGCGTCATCATCGCGGCGGGCATGCTGCTGGCGATGCTCTACGCCTTCCGCAATGCCGTGGACTACGGCATCGACTCGGACCGTCTGGTGGACGTTGTGGCCATCGGCACGGTCATGGCCATCGTCTGTGCCCGTATTTATTACGTAGCTATGGCACCCTTTGCGTATCAAAGCCTCTGGGAGATGATCGACATCCGCAAGGGCGGCATCGCCATCTATGGCGCGGTCATCGGCGCGTTTGTGTTCGGCGCCCTGGCCGCAAAATGGCGCAAGGTGCCGCTGCTGCCGCTGTTTGATCTGGTGTCGCTGGGCTTTCTGATCGGGCAGGGCATTGGCCGCTGGGGCAACTTTGTCAATCAGGAGGCCTTCGGTACAAACACGACGCTGCCCTGGGGCATGTACAGCGAGGGTACGGAGGCGTATCTCAAATCCGTGCAGGTCACGCTGCCCGCGGGCGTGACCGTGGACCCCACCGCGCCGGTGCACCCGACGTTTTTGTATGAGAGCATCTGGTGTCTGGTTGGCTTCGCCGTGCTGGCTTCGTTTTACAAAAAACGGCGGTTCAACGGACAAATCTTCCTGGGCTATATCATCTGGTACGGCCTGGGCCGCGCCTGGATCGAGGGGCTGCGCACCGACTCGCTGCTGATCGGCAATACCGGTCTGCGCGCCAGCCAGCTGGTGGCGATTGGGTCGGTCATTGTGGCCGCCGCGCTTATGGTCATCGGTCTGCGCAATGCCAAGGGCAAGCCGCTCATGGTGCCGCTGGCTGTGAAGGACCTGAAAAAGCAGGCCGAGGCAGGGGACCGCTTCACGGCGGACATCCTGCCCGTCGGCGCACCCCACGCTGAGTTTGTCAAGGCCACCGATGCCATGAATGCGCGTCTGGATGCGCTGGATTTGAGTGAGGTCGAGATCGAGGAAATCGAGACGCCGAAGGAATAAACAAACGCTTTGCAGCGCGGCGATAGGCGCTGCTGGTGTAAGACCCGACACCGTTTTGCCCGCCCCGGCGGACAAAAAATACATTTGAAAGAGGGAACTATCATGGGAGCAACTGTCATTGACGGCAAGGCATTGGCCGCCGCCACGAAGGCCGAGGCCGCAGAAAAGGTCAAAGCGCTGAAAGCGCAGGGCATCAACCCCTGCCTGGCGGTCATTTTGGTGGGCGAGAACCCCGCTAGCCAGGTCTATGTCCGCGGCAAGATCAACGACTGTGCGCAGTGCGGCATCGAGAGCCGCAGCATCAACCTGCCCGCCGACACCACGCAGGACGCCCTGCTGGCCGAGGTGAAGAAGCTGGCGGATGACTCCGCTGTGCACGGCATTCTGGTGCAGCTGCCGCTGCCCGCCCAGATCGACGAGAAGGCTGTCATCGACGCCATCCCGCCCGAGAAGGACGTGGACGGCTTCTCGCCCGTCAACGTGGGCCGTATGCAGATCGGCGAGCCGTGCTACCTGCCCTGCACCCCGGCGGGCTGCATCCGCATGATCGAGTCCACGGGCACCGACATTGCGGGCAAGAACGCCGTCGTCATTGGCCGCTCGAACATCGTGGGCAAGCCCGCGGCGCTGCTGCTGCTGGCGAAGAATGCCACGGTCACGATCTGCCATTCCAGGACGAAGAACCTGAAAGAAGTCTGCGCCGCCGCGGATATTCTCGTGGCCGCCGTGGGCCGCGAGGGCTTTGTGACCGGCGACATGGTCAAGCCCGGTGCCGTCGTCATTGATGTGGGCATCAACCGCGGTGCGGACGGCAAGCTGCACGGTGACGTGAACTTTGCCGAGGCCGCCGAAAAGGCCGCCTACATCACCCCCGTCCCCGGCGGCGTCGGCCCCATGACCCGCGCTATGCTCATGCTGAACACGGTGGAGGCGGCAGAGCGGCAGGGCCGCTAATAAAGGCTTCCCCCTTGGGGGAAGCTGTCCGCGAAGCGGACTGATGAGGGGCAACCTTGCCATTGCAGCCCACTGATGGGATATAACCGCAGACTTGCCCCTCATCCGGCCCTGCAGGGCCACCTTCAGTCTACGCGCTAAGAGCCGCCTACGGCGGTTGCGCTCCGACACGCGCCAGCGGGCGCAGCCCCTTGGGGGGAAGACAAAAGAAATTCTAAAATTTTAACCTTCCCACGCCCGAAAACCCCTTGACAAGCCCTGCTCCTATATGGTATGATACTAGAGCCGCATGGTATGGGCTCTATAAGTGTGTGCTTTTATCGGTGCAACGCCCTACAGACCAGCGAGACTTATTGAAAGAGGTTATCCACTATGTACGCAGTTATCAAAACCGGTGGCAAGCAGTACAGCGTTAAGGTCGGCGACGTCGTCTACGTCGAGAAGCTGAACGCTGAGGACAACAGCGAAGTCACCTTCGATCAGGTTCTCGCCGTTGGCGAGGAGGGCTCTGTCAAGGTCGGCGCTCCCGTTGTTGAGGGCGCTTCCGTTGTTGCCAAGGTCGTCAAGACCGGCAAGGGCAAGAAGCTCAACATCCTGACCTATCGTCCCAAGAAGGGCAGCATGGTCCGCAAGGGTCATCGTCAGCCTTACACCAAGGTGGAAATCACCGCGATCAACGGCTAAGGAGGTAAATCACAATGGCACATAAAAAAGGCGTAGGTTCTACCAAGAACGGTCGTGATTCCGAGTCCAAGCGCCTCGGCGTCAAGCGCGGCGACGGTCAGTTTGTTCTGGCCGGCAACATCCTGGTCCGTCAGCGCGGCACCCACATCCATCCGGGTGAGGGCGTCGGCATCGGCAGCGATGACACCCTGTTCGCTCTGGTCGATGGCCGCGTTCACTTCGAGCGCATGGGCCGTGACCGCAAGCGCTGCACGGTCAAGCAGTAAAAAAACCGGTACGGGCGGGCCTTTGCGGCTCGCTCGTTTTTTGTGATTTTTTGTAAATGAGGTACCACATGGCAACCAGTAATTTTATTGATACCGCCACGATCTGGCTGCACGCCGGCAAGGGCGGCGACGGTGCGGTGACGTTCCACCGCGAAAAATTCGTGGCGGCGGGCGGCCCCGACGGCGGTGACGGCGGGCGCGGCGGCGACATCATCTTTGTGGCCGACGACAACCTGTCCACCCTGATGGACTTCCGCTACAAGCGCAAGTACACCGCGCCCGACGGCGAGAATGGCCGTGCCAAGCGGATGAGCGGCGCAGACGGTGACGACCTGGTCATCCGCGTGCCCCGCGGCACCGTGCTGAAGGAGGCCGAGACCGACCTCGTCGTGGCCGATCTGACGGGCAGTGAGCCTGTTGTCGTGGCCAGGGGCGGACGCGGCGGCTGGGGCAACAGCCATTTTGCGACCCCGACCCGCCAGATCCCCAAGTTTGCCAAGCCCGGTCTGCCCGGCGAGGATATGCACCTCAAGCTCGAGCTGAAGGTCATTGCGGACGTGGGCCTGATCGGCTTCCCGAACGTCGGCAAATCGACGCTCATCAGCATTATTTCTGCCGCGCGTCCCAAGATCGCCAACTACCACTTCACGACGCTGACCCCCGTGCTGGGCGTCGTCCGCGTCGGCCCGGAGCAGAGCTTTGTCTGCGCCGACATCCCCGGTCTGATCGAGGGTGCTGCGGCGGGCGTCGGCCTCGGCCACGACTTCCTGCGCCATGTTGAGCGCTGCCGCCTGCTGCTGCATGTCGTTGACGTCTCCGGCTGCGAGGGCCGCGACCCCAAGGCGGACTTTGAGCAGATCAACCATGAGTTGGCCGGGTTCAGTGCCGAGCTGGCGGACCGTCCGCAGATCGTGCTGGGCAACAAGTGCGACATTGCAAGCCCCGAGCAGGTCGAGGAGTTCAAGCAGTACGTCGAGGCCAAGGGTCTGACCTTCCTGCCCATCTCCGCGGCGACCCGTCAGGGTGTGGACAACCTGCCCGCGCTGGTCTACAACCGCCTGAAGGATCTGCCCCCGGTCAAGGTTTATGAGGCCGAGTACAAGCGCCCCGACAAGAACGCCCAGCCGACCCGCCCGTTCACGGTGGAGCGCACCGGCGACCACGAGTTCACCGTCGATGCCCCGTGGCTGGAGCGTATCCTCGCCGGTACGAACGTCGAGGACTACGAGAGTCTGCAGTATTTCCAGACGCAGCTGGGTGATTCCGGCATTCTGGACGAGCTGGTCGCCCAGGGCGTTGAGGAAGAGGACACGATCAAGATCGGCGAGTATGAATTCGATTATCTGTACTAAGTAGTAGAAAATATGCTGTTTACACAAAAATCCGAAGTCGACATTCACGAAATGTCGCCGCTGGCGCTGGCCTTTGTGGGCGACGCCGTGCTGGAGCTGCTCGTCCGCGCCCGCCTGGTGGGCACGACGCGCTTGCAGCCCAATCGTCTGCATACCGTCGCGACGCATTACGTCAGCGCCCACGCGCAGAATCTGGAGCTGGACATCATCGAGCCGATGCTGACCGACGCCGAGGCCGCCGTGCTGCGCCGCGGCAAAAACGCCAGCAAGGCCACTGTCGCCAAGCACGCCACCGTGCAGGAGTACCGCGCCTCCACCGGCTTTGAGTGCCTGCTGGGCTGGCTGTACCTGCAAGGCAGGAACGACCGCATTGAGGAATTGTTCAACGCGATGTGGGACGGGTATAAGCCGGAATAATAAGTAAAAAGCCTTCCCCCGAGGGGGAAGGCGGCCGAGGCCCCGCCCGAGGGCGGATGAGGGGAAAGCCTCCGCAATTTGCCCGGTAACGGGTTGTAGTGGCAAGGCCGCCCCTCATCAACCGCCTGCGGGCGGCAGCTTCCCCCCAAGGGGGGAAGCCTTAGGAAACCCGCATCACTTGTAGTTCTTGCTGTCGGTGGTGTTGGTGGTGCGGTTGGTGGTTTTCTGCTGGGTACGGTTCGTGGTTTTCTGGGTCGTGTCCGTCGTGCGATTGGTCGTGCGGTTCGTCGAATTGTTAGTCTGATTCTTAGCCATAGGTGGTAAGCTCCTTTCGCAAGTAAAAACGATCTACAGTCGTTTTCGGACTGCAAAGGTAGTTTGCCCGCCCATGGCTTTTTTATGCAGAGGGGGCTGCTATGGAATTTCCACAGGATTTTACCGCGCGGGAGCGGGCACTGCTGGGGGCGCGCTTTGACGAGCTGTACGCCTACGCCACGCCGCAGCCTGCCCGCGGCGTAACGGTCAACGCGCTGCGCTGCACGCCGGAATGGTTCGCGCAGCATGCGGACTTTGACGCAAAGCCGTCCAAATTTTGCCAAACGGCCTTTACGACGGCGGCGGACTTCCGCCCGGGGCGGCACGCCTGGCACCACGCGGGCGTGCTCTATGCACAGGAGCCGAGTGCCTCGGCCCCCGCTGCGCTGCTGGACGTGCAGCCCGGTATGCGGGTGGCCGACCTCTGCGCCGCGCCGGGAGGCAAGACCAGCCAGCTGGCGGCGTCTCTGCAGGGGCAGGGCCTGCTGTTGGCCAATGAATTCGTCGCCGCCCGCGCTGAAATTCTGCGCCAGAATCTCGAGCGAATGGGCGTGACGAACGCCGTCATCACGAACGAGGACACCGCCCGCCTAGCCGCGGCGATGCCCGGGCAGTTTGACCGGGTGCTCGTCGACGCGCCCTGCTCGGGCGAGGGTATGTTCCGCAAGGAGGCCGTCGCCGCCGCCCAGCACAATAACGCCTTAGTGGCGCACTGTGCGGAGCTGGGGGCCGAAATTCTCGAAAACGCGGCGGCGCTGCTGGCTCCGGGCGGCGTGCTCGTCTACTCGACCTGCACATTTGCCCCGGCGGAGGACGAGGGACAGATCGCGGCCTTCCTCGCAAAGCACCCCGCGTTCACGCTCTGCGACCTGTCCGGCTGCGGCTTTGGCCGCCCGGGCGAGGCCAACCGCGCCCCTGACTACCCGGATTTCCGCGCCGGATACACCCGCCGCATCTGGCCCGCCGACGGCGGCGAGGGCCACTTTATGGCAAAGCTGCAAAAGACAGCCGACGCCGACGCGCCCACCCCGCCGAAGGGCAAGCAGCCCAAGGCGCCGAAAGCCCCGGCGGAGTGGCTCGATTTTGCCAAAACCTATTTCCCGGCGCTGGCATCCCGCCCGCTGGCCGGGGCGGGGGAGTGGCTGCTGCTGCCCGCGCCGGGCAGCGAGACGCTGAACACCGCGAAGCTGCGCGTCGTGCGCGGCGGCGTTCTGGCGGGCAGCGTGCTGAAAAAGCGGTTCCAGCCCGCCCATGCGCTTTTCATGGCCTACGGCGCACAGTGCACGAACCGCGAGGAGCTGACGCTGACCGACCCGCGCACCGCCGCCTGGCTGCGGGGCGAGGAGATCGACGCCGCCACCGCGCAAAACGGCTGGTGCGCCGTGCTCGTAGACGGGTTCCCGCTCGGCGGCGGCAAGGTCAGCGGCGGACGCATCAAAAACCATTACCCGAAGGGCCTGCGCAATCTGCAATAAAGCGGGCGGCCCCTCTTGAAAAGAACGATTTGTTGTGCTATAATAATTTACTGGTAATTATCGGCTGCAATGCCGCTGCCTGTGTGAATACAAATTAGGGGGATTTTTCCATGTCCGGACATAGCAAATGGAATAACATCAAGCGTAAAAAGGAAAAGACCGACGGCGCCCGCGCCAAGGTTTTCACTAAGATTGGCCGCGAGATCGCCGTGGCCGTTAAGGAGGGCGGCGGCAACCCCGCTTCCAACTCCAAGCTGGCGGCTCTGATTGCCAAGGCCAAGGCCAACAGCGTGCCCAACGATAACATCCAGCGCATTATCAAGCGCGCCGAGGGCGGCGACAAGACCGAGTATGAGGCAATCACCTATGAGGGTTACGGCCCCGGCGGCATCGCCGTCATGGTCGAGACCCTGACCGACAACCGCAACCGCACCGCGGCCAATATGCGCCATTACTTTGACAAGTTCGGCGGCAACCTGGGCCAGATGGGCTGCGTCGGCTTCATGTTCACCCAGAAGGGCGTCATCGTCGTCGATCTCGAGGACAAGGACCCCGATGAGCTGATGATGGATGCGCTGGACGCCGGTGCCGATGACTTCGATGCAGGCGAGGACGCCGCCGAGGTCACCACCAGCCCCGAGAACTTCACCGCCGTCTGCGACGCGCTGGAAAAGAAGGGCTACAAGTTCATCTCCGCCGACGTGGCGCAGGTGCCTTCCACCACCACCGTGCTGACCGACCCCGATCAGCTCGTCCAGATGGGCAAGCTGCTGGACGCCCTGGATGACGATGATGATGTCCAGAACGCCTGGCACACCCTCGAGAACGAGGAAGACCTGGATCGCTAAACCACAAGAATGCCAAAAGAGAGTGAAGGGCGACTTTTGCTCTCTTTTTTTGTACGGCAGAACGGTAGGGGCCGGGCATGCCCGGCCCGCAGCGTAGAATGACCCGAGATTTTCGGGCTGCCGCAAAGTTCAGGGCCGGACATGTCCGGCCCCTACAAGCATGTTTTTAATTGAAAAGGAGCGTTACTATGCCAAAACTCCTTTGCCCGCACTGCCTGCAGCCGCTGGATGGCGGGTACCGCGGCGAGTGCCCCCACTGCGGGCGCTCGCTGGAAAACCGCAACCCAGAGGGCGCGCTGCCTCTGGGCACCCAGCTAGGCGGCAGGTATACGGTGGGCGCCTATTTGAGTGCCGACGGTGACGGTCTTGCCTACCGCGGCGTGCTGAACGACGAAAAGAAATTCGTCCTCATCAAGGAATATTTCCCGGTCACACTCTGCAATGGCCGCAGCGCCGACGGTGCGCTGATGCCCAAGGAGGAGAAGGAGGTCCTGTTCAAGACGAGCCGGATGGACTTCAAGGACCTGTACGACGACCTGAAAAACCTGACCCCGGCCACCGGCCTGTCCACGATTCTGGACGTTATGGAGGAAAACAACACGGTCTACGCCGTGGAGGAGAGCGAGAAGGGCATGACCCTGTCGCATTACCTGCACCTGCGCAGCCGCACGCTGACCCCCGCCGAGGCCCGCACGCTGCTGCAGCCCATCATGGAGGGCGTGGCCCTGCTGCACAAGTCGGGGCTGATCCACCGCGGCATCTGCCCGGACAACATCGTGCTGCCCATCGACGGCACGGCCCGCCTGACCGGTTACGGCACGCTGGCGCTGCGCACCGGCGGCAGCGAGCTGAAGAGCCAGCTCTACCCGGGCTACGCCGCGCCGGAGCAGTACTCTGCCGCCGAGTTCAGCGGGCGCTACACCGATGTTTACGCGCTGGCCGCGGTCTGCTACAGGATGGTCACAGGGCAGACGCCCGTCGCAGCGCCCCAGCGCAAAGTGCGGGACAGCCTCGAGTCGGCGCACAGCCTCGAGGCGGGTGTGCCTACATGGTTCTCGCAGGTGCTGGCCTGCGCGCTGCGGCTGGACCCCGCCAAGCGGATGCAGACCGTGCCCGAGCTGATGAGTGCCCTGACCGACCCGAATGTCGCAAACGCGATGTTTGAGAAGGGGGACAACCAGATCAGCACCCGCAAGATCATGGCCGTGTCGCTCGTCGTCATCTTTGTGCTGGTCGCGCTGCTGCTCTGGAGCCTGATAGGCGGCAGCAAGGCTGACAGCACCCCTGCCGCAACGCCGCAGCCGACAGCAGCCGGCACGGCGGGGGAGACCACCGCCGAGACCGTGCCGAACCTGGTCGGCCTGCGCTACACGACTGACATCAAGGGCAACAGCGCCTACGACGACTACCGCATCGTGATGGTGGAGCAAAGCTCCGACACCGTGGCGCAGGGCGTGGTCATCAGCCAGGATCCGCCGGCGGGCAGTGAGAAGCTGATGGACGACCAAATCATCCAGATCACGGTCAGCAGCGGCCCGAGCCTTGTGGAGATGCCGGACATCATCGGCTTTACCCAGGCCAATGCCAGCAAAAAGCTGGACGCGCTGGGCATCCAGTACAAGATGGTCATGGTGGATAACGACGGTACGATGGCCGCGGGCTGCGTGGCGAGCACCGACTACAAGGCCGGAACGAAGATAAACACCGAGAATGTGACTGTCATCGTCAGCATCGCCGGGGAGCGGGATGACACGCTGGTGGCGCAGACGGGGAATGCGGCAGAAAGCAATTCGGCTTCCTCTGAGGGGGAAGCTGTCACCGAAGGTGACTGATGAAGGGCAGGTTTTCCGTGATACCCCGCTAACGGGTGAGCACAGGAACGCCGCCCCTCATCCGGCCCTGCGGGGCCACCTTTCAGTCTACGCGCTAAGAGCCGCCTTCGGCGGTTGCGCTCCGACACGCGCCTGCGGGCGCAGCCCCAAGGGGGAAGGCGAGGCAAAACAAAAAAGAGCAGCCTCTTGCGAGACTGCTCTTTTTCAGTGCATTTCAGGCAATGCCGACGCGGCGAGATTAGTCGCTGACGTAGGGCATCAGAGCCATGTAGCGGGCACGCTTGATGGCAACCGTCAGCTCACGCTGATGGAAAGCGCAGGTACCGGTAACACGGCGGGGAATGATCTTGGCGCGCTCGCTCACGTACTTGCGCAGGCGGGGCAGATCCTTGTAATCGATGTGCTCGACGCGGTCAACGCAGAAGGAGCAAACCTTCTTGCGGCCACGATGCATCGGACGAGAAGAACGATCCATAGCCATTGTGGAAACCTCCTTGTTAGAATGATACTTTCGATTTTAGAACGGCAGGTCGCCCTCATCCTCGATCAGTGCAAAGTCGTCATTGCTGCCGGCAGAATAGCTCGGCGCAGGGGCGGCCTGTGCAGCGGGACGGGGAGCGGGGGCTGCCGTGGGTGCGCCGTAACCGGCATCACCCATCGGTGCGGCGTTTGCGGATTTGGGAGCGGCAAAGTTGACGTTGTTGGCCACGATCTCAATCGCGGTGCGGTTGTTGCCGTTCTTGTCCTGATAGCTGCGGCTCTGCAGACGGCCGTCAATGGCGATCAGAGAACCCTTCTGGAAATACTTGCAGACAAACTCTGCCGTGCGGTCCCAGGCGACAACATCCAGCCAGTCAGCCTGACTCTGGCCGTTGGCGTCACGGCGTCCGCGATCACAAGCGATGCGGAACGACGCAACGTTCTTGCCCGTCGTAGTCTGGCGCAGCTGCGGGTCCGCGGCAAGGCGGCCCATGATTGCAACAACATTCAGCATTGGTTTACTCCTTACTCCTCAACAGCAAGAGTCATGCTGCGAAGAACGCCCTCGGTGATCTTGAAAACGCGGTCCAGCTCAGCCGGGAAATCGGGCTCGCTGGTGAAGCTGATCACCGTGTACACACCCTCGGTCTCATCGTTGATGGGGTAAGCAAGACGCTTCTTGCCCCAATCATCAACAGAATCGATCGTACCATTCGCTGCGATCAGGTTCTTGAACTTGTTGATCAGAGCGTTGGAAGCCTCTTCGTCGAGGTTCGCGGTGGTAACCATCATGGTTTCGTACTTAGCCATATTCTGTGCACCTCCTTTTGGACATTAGGCCTTCTCTTTTAACGGAAAAGACAAGGATAACCGTGTGATTTCACACAGCATCTAATTATAACAAGTAAATCCGCGTTTGTCAACGCAAAATTTGCCCTGCACAGCACAAAATTGCGGATTTTTTAAAAAAACCTGGACATTCCGTAAAAGTGTCCTATTGCTTTTTCTGCCCGCTTTGCTATAATGGGCTTAATACTGTACAAGTCTTGCTTGCATAGCCGGACGCGGTGCTAGTAGGGGCGAGCATTGCTCGCCCGCTGCCCGCTTGCCATGCAGGAAACGATGGGGGAACGCAGGGCAGCGATAAGGCTGCGCGGGCGACCAATGGTCGCCCCTACATGTATTCCCACTTTGAAAAAGAGAAATGGAGCGTTCGTATGAGAATCGTGGTCGTCGGCCTCGGTAAGGTTGGCCGTGCCCTGACCGCCCAGCTTACGGCGGAAAATAACGACATCGTCGTCATCGACCAAGACCCTGACCTGATCGAGGACATTGTCAATATCTATGACGTGCGCGGTCTGGCCGGCAACGGCGGCTGCTATGACGTGCAGAAGGAGGCGTTTGAGGACGGTGCAGACCTGCTGATCGCCACAACGTCCAGTGATGAGATCAACATCCTGGCCTGCCTCGTCGCCAAAAAGCTGGGCACGCAGCACACGATTGCACGTATCCGCAACCCGGAGTATGAAAAGCAGCTGCGCTTTATGCGCGATGACCTTGGTCTGTCGATGTTCGTCAACCCTGAAAAAGCCACGGCGCGTGAGATCGCCCGCGTGCTGCGTTTCCCGTCTGCCATCAAGCGTGAGCAGTTCTGCCGCCAGCGGTTTGAGCTGATCGAGTACCGCCTGGCCGACGACAACCCGCTGGTGGGCTTGCAGCTGTCGGACCTGTACCGCAACATCCGGGTCAAAATTCTGATCTGCGCCGTCGCCCGCGGCAGCGAGACGATCATCCCCACGGGTATGTTTACGCTGCGGGCCGGGGACAAGATCTACCTGACGGCCTCGGCCCGGGATCTGGAATCCTTCTTCCGCAAGCTGAACCTGTTCAAGGCCAAGGCCAGCAACGTCATGATCGTCGGTGCAAGCCGGATGACCTACTATCTGGTCAAGGAGCTGCAGGACATCCAGAAGCGGGTGACCGTCATCGACAGCGATGCGGCCCGCTGCCAGGAGATGAGCGAGAAGTTCCCCGGCGTGCTGGTCATCCACGGCGACGGTGCGGATGCCGAGCTGCTGAGTGAGGAGCGCATCACCGATATGGACGCCTTTGTGGCGCTGACCGGCCTGGACGAAACAAACATCATTCTGGCGATGTACGCCTCCCAGATGAACTCCTGCAAGGTCGTGGCCAAGATCAACCGCGAGTCCTTCGCCGAGCTGGCCGCTGCCAAGGGGATGGTGGACAGCGTCGTCTCCACGGCGTCGGTCACGTCGGAGTCCATTGCCATGTACGTCCGCGCCATGCAGAACAGCTTTGAGTCGGAGAACATCAAGACGCTGCACCGTCTGGTGGGCGGGCGCGTGGAGGCACTGGAATTCAACGTGGCGCCGGGTTTGCCGTTCATCGGCGTACCGCTGAAGGATCTGACCCTGCGCAAGGGGCTGCTGGTGGCGGGCATCGTGCGCCGCAATGGCCAGACGGTCATCCCGTCCGGCAACGATGCCCTGCAGGAGGGCGACGATGTCGTCATCGTCACCACCGACACAACGCTGCACTCGCTGCGAGACATTGTAAAGTGAGGGCGTGGCCATGAACTATAAAATGGTAGGGTTTGTGCTGGGGCGCATCTTCCTGATCGAAGCAGCCCTCATGCTCTTTCCCATGGGCTGCGCCGCCATCTACGGCGAGTGGAGCGTTGTGCTTTCCTTCCTGTGGCCGACGCTGATCGTGCTGGCGCTGGGCCTGATAACCAGCCTGCGCACCCCCCAAAACACGAAAATCTACGCCCGCGACGGCCTGGCCATCGTGGCGCTTGTCTGGGTGCTGATGTCGGTTTTCGGCGCGCTGCCGTTTGTCATCTCCGGCGAGATACCGTCCTTTGCCGATGCTTTTTTTGAGACGGTCTCGGGCTTTACGACGACAGGCTCGACAATTCTGACCGACGTTGAGGCGCTGAGCCACGGCACGCTTTTCTGGCGCAGCTTTTCCCACTGGATCGGCGGCATGGGCGTGCTGGTCTTTGCCATGGCCGTGCTGCCCATGACCGATGGCCGTGCCATGCACCTGATGCGCGCCGAGGTCCCCGGCCCGACCTGCGGAAAAATTTCCAGCAAGCTAAGCGACAGCGCAAAGATTTTGTATGCCATTTATCTGGTCATGACCGTCATCGAGACGATTCTGCTCTGCGCGGGCGGTATGCCACTGTTTGACGCGCTCATTCATGCGTTCGGCACGGCGGGCACGGGCGGCTTCAGCAACAAGGCGCTGAGCGTCGGCGCGTACAACAGCCCGTATTTTGAGATCGTCATCGGCGTGTTCATGCTGCTGTTCGGCATTAACTTTAACCTGTATTATTTCCTGCTGCTGCGTCATTTCCGTGAGGCGTTCGCCTCCGAGGAGGTGCACGTCTACTTAGGCATCGTCGCGTTCTCGACGCTGACGATCACGGCGAACATCGCGAGTATGTACGACAGTGTCGGCACGGCGCTGCGCACGGCGTTCTTCCAGGTGTCGTCCATCATCACGACCACCGGCTACGCCACGGCGGACTTCAACCTCTGGCCGACCTACTCCCGCACCGTGATCGTGATCCTGATGTTTGTGGGCGCATGCGCGGGCTCGACGGCGGGCGGCTTGAAAGTATCGCGCGTCATCATCCTTTTCAAGGCGGCACGGCAGGACCTGAACAAGATGCTGCACAGCCATGCCGTGACGACGGTCCGTTTTGAGGGCAAGCCGCTGGACGAAAAGACGCTGCGCGGTGTGCACAACTATTTCAACATTTATATGCTGCTGCTGACGCTGTCGGTACTGCTGCTCTCGCTGGACGGGTTCGATCTGGTGACGACGTTTACATCCGTCGTGACCTGCCTGAACAACGTCGGCCCGGGTCTGGAAATGGTCGGCCCGGTGGGCAGCTTTGCGGATTTCTCCGCTCCGGCCAAGCTGCTGCTGGCCTTTGACATGCTGGCGGGCCGTCTGGAGCTCTACCCGATGCTGGCCCTTTTTGCCCCGCGCCTCTGGCGCAAGCGCATCAACGCGATGCACGAGGCAAGAGCGAAATAAGTACGAGAGTTTTATTCCTTTTCTTGCAAGAAAAGGAACCGAAAAGAACTCCAAACAAATAAAGAAAAATGCGGGAGACTGCCGGTAAAAGGGCAGTTTCCCTCGTTTTGTTACTTACTCTACGAATAGCGAATCGTCCCCATACCGCCCAATATGGGATGGGTCTTTCTCGGAATAATACAAATTGCCCAGCACTTCTTCCGGGGCGTTGTCGGCCAGGTAGCGCGCGTGCAGCTCGGTGGCGAAATGGGTGCCCTGCAAAATTTGCAGTGTGTCCGTGTAGCTGGTGCCGTCGATCTCATATTTGACCGTGATGATGTAGACATAATCGGTATTGCTCCCATTGACAGAGTAGGAGGTGTGCGCCGTCGCTTTCATGTCGGTAATGCGATAGGCGTCCGGCAAAATCACGCTGGTGTAGGTATGCTTGCGGTAAATATCCATCCCCAGCACAATAAGGATGGAAAACAGTATGCCGATCCCGCAGACGGCCAGCGCCGCCAGCAGCGCCTTCTTGTCAGATTTGGTAATTTTCAGCTTCATGCGGCGGGCCTCCCACAGCGTTTTCTCTATTATACCATACACCGCGGCCTATGTCTATTTCCCGCCGTGCCCGCATACCTTGTACCAGACCAAAACAGGGGAGGGGCTTGCTATGCGGCGCGATGCAAAACGAGAGGAACAGACCGGGCGGCTGCTGGCCGCGGTGGTGTTGGCGGCCATGCTGACGGTGCTATGCGGCATCATTCACCAGCTGTACCACCGGGAGTACGCCGAGACCGACACCCCCAACGACTGCTTTGCAGTGTCGGCGGCGACGGGGGAGACGGCGCTGCCCAAAATCGTCTGCCTGACCTTTGACGACGGCCCCAGCAAAAACACCCGGCCAATTCTGGAAATTCTCGATAAGGAGCAGGTCCCGGCCACCTTCTTTGTCTGCGCGCAGGATGCCAACGAAAAATATCTGCCCCTTGTGGCGGACATCGCGGCGGCGGGGCATCAGATCGCGCTGCACAGCGCGACGCATCAATACTCCAAAATTTATGCGAGCACTGACGCATTCTGGCAGGACATCAGAACGCTGCGCCAGGCGTTGGAGCCGTATGTGGATGTGGCGGCCATTGACTGGCTGCGCTTTCCCGGCGGCAGCACAAACACGGTCAGCCACCGCTACGGCGGGCGCGGCATTATGAAAACGCTCAAGGCGCAGGCCGGGCAGAAGGGCTACCACTGGATCGACTGGAATGTCTGCGCGGAGGATGCCACCGCCAGCCACCCGGATGCCGCGCAGATTTTGCGCAACATTCGCCGCGATGCTGATGGTCAGGATACCTGTGTCGTCCTGCTGCATGATACAAAAGCAACAGGTCAGACCGTCAAGGCCCTGCCCGATATGATCGCCTATTTCCGGGAGCAGGGCTACAATTTTTGTACGGTTGCACAGATGGATGCCTTGCAATGTGAAACAAAATAGGGTATAAGGTATTGGCGATTCTGTGTAAGTCTACGGGAATCTATATATGACGTTGTTACGAATAAAAGCAGACATCTTGGCTTTGCCGGAAATACCACAAAACTCCGTAAATCTACGCAATTTTACAAAAATTGGTGTAGTAATGGTGTAGTAAATCAGCCAACATGCAGGACGGAGCTGCTGCCGGTTGGTGTAAACTCGACTAGACGAGCCATCTGCTGTACAGCAGTGTTTGCGTTTGCGTGGGTATACACATTCAGCGTGATGGCAACATTGGAATGCCCCATGAGGGATTGCAGCGATTTAATGTCGATGCCTCGGTTTGCCATGTTGGTGCAGAAAGTATGGCGGAAGGTGTGGGGCGAGATGCGCGGCAGGGGAGTATCGGGGTGCAGCCGATTGTACTTCTTGACGGCAGACATTAAGGACAGATTGAAATTTCGTCTGGCGCGAATCGTGCCTTCTCTGGATACTTGTAGAAAATCACAGTAACCGTCAATCATAATTTTGACTTTACGGCTTTTGGCTTCTTCGACCAAGCGTTGAAAGCTGTGATATACACTGTCGCTCATGTAAATGTCGCGGATGCTGTGCCAGCTTTTGGGCTTGGTTACATGAAAAGTACGGTCGCAGACAAGCGTAAGCCGATGGTTGACGTGAATGATGCAGTTCTGCATATCCAAGTCGTGAACTGTAAGGCCGATAAACTCGCTGATGCGGAGCCCGGTGCCAAGCAAGATATTGTAGGCATCATATTGTTTACAGAAAATTGGGTCATTCCTTATAAAGGAAAGAAACGAGATTTGCTGTTCTTCTGTGAGTGCTACGGCACCGAACTTATCGTCTGCGGCATATTCTTTGGCGCTTATCTTAAAGGGATTCTTACGGATAAGGTCATCCTCACAGGCCTGATCGAAAGCAAAACTTACGACGCTCAGATACCGACCGATTGTACTGGATTTCTTCCCATCACGGTATAACTGAATGATCCAATTCTTGGCATCTGATTTCTTAATGGATTTTACAGGGTGATAAAAGATATCGTACCCTTGCAGAATCTTAAAGACGTTTTGATAGTTTTCTATCGTGGTTTCGCACAGACCGACTTTTAGGCTGAGCGTCTGCTCAATCAATTTGATAGCAGAAATGCTGCCCGCATCATAATCAATACCGTCGAAAGAATCTCGCTGAATAAGAGCTTCCCGCTCACGCAGCTCTTTCAAATCGTTGGAATAAATGGTTTTCTGCTTGCCGCGAATATCAGAATAGCGGTACATATAAATACCGTCTTTGCGTTGACTCTCTCCTGTTTTTAGAATGCGACCTTTAGAATCTTTTCTTTTGGTCATCAAAACTCTCCTGCGGTAACAGGAAAGAGTCCGGATATGACGTATATATTGTATCATATTGACCGCCTTTCTTATTGAAGAAAATGTGAACGAATGAAAAGTTGCCTTTTCTGCGATGTGTGGTATAATATAAGTAGATGAAAATCGGAGGAGATTGGGTTTATGTATTTTGCGCCGTTTATTGTAAGAGCAGAACATGAACGGAAAGTCCCAGTTGTCATAGAGAGGGCAACAGCAGAGGACTTGAAAGCTACCGCCAAAGTACCGAAATGGCAGACGGACTGGACTTCGGAATATCTTGCCGATGAAAAAATTGAAAAGTATTCTTTGAAAACGAAAGAGGGAAACTTGATTGCGCTCGGCGCGTATCGGGTAATGGGGCGCAAGGCGTATGTGTATATCCTGTATCTGGAAAGTGCGCCCGCCAGCAACCCGACACTGACTGCCAAGCGGGAATACTATGGCATTGGCGAAGTGATGATTGCTTTTGGCATCAAGTTTTCGATTGACAGCGGCTGCCGCGGCGATGTTTTGTTTGAAGCCAAGACACCGGAACTTGCCAGGCACTACGAAAAAGACTTCCACGCCCGCCCGGTGGCAACGCTGAACAGCGACGGCCCGCAGCGCTATATGCTGGCCGATGAAGATGCATGGAATCTCTTTGAAAAATTTCTTGCAGAGGAGGAACCGTAATGGAAAAGATGCTGGACGAACGTTATAAAATTGATGAACTGGCCGATGCAGCGGGTGGCTATTTTGCCATGCCATCGGCAGATGAACTTGCCTACACAGAACTCTTGTTTGATGTCTGCGATCAGTTTGGAATCCATTATTATGCCGCAGATAAGAAAGCGCGCGCGTTTGTTGAGGAAGTGACACGCGTAACATGGGCAAAGCAGCAGGAAGAAAAGACAGGAGTGGAGCAAAGCATCCGCCCTGCATTTACCGCGTAAAAGAGAATATGTATATGCCAGCCGGAAGTGATTTTCTTCCGGCTGGTTTCTTTTTAGAGGCGTATTAAAGGGAATAAGTCTGTTCAATATATCTATCGAAATCTTTGCGCTTGATAAGACGTTTACTGCCAACCCATAGAACAAACGGGCAACGTTCATCATTAGAAATTTCGCGCAGCTTATTGATGCCGATGCCAGAGTAAGCGGCAGCTTCTTCGAGGGTTAGGTTGGATTTTTCCCAGATGGGAACTTCTTTCATAGACGGTCTCCTTATAGGCGTGTGGGGCGTATTATTTGATTAAATGGTCAAAAAGAGTAAGAATATCATTGCACGCAATGGAGGTGTACCCCCACAAAACGGAACTGAGAATTTCGAGTGCTTTCTTGCGGCGACCATAGTAAATTCGCAAAGAAAGCGAAATGCCTTTCTGTTCAAGTGCATGTAAAATTTCATTGGTGTTCTTAAAACGCTGCGGGGAAAGATAGGAATAGTAAAGAATCAAATAATAAAATTCCCCATTTTGTGTCTCTCCCGTATCAAATTTACAGAGGAATCAATGAGCTGCAGCATCTTTTTACTGCGTGCTATGGACTGGGCGTCGCCCTCAAGACGCGGATTGGAAATATCTAAATCGGTGATTTGGATTCCGTTGGCAGCGCCATATTCTGCGCGAAATTCTGCTTGGAGATTTTGTTCCGAGACTTCTACGTTCCATAAAACGTCACGGTAGTTCTGCATGAGTTTTGCGGTGTCATGAATATATTTTGAATCCTTTGTACTTTGTGCGGCTAATGTCATAGGAAACACTCCTTTATTATTAGAATTTTGATGCTAAAAGCTCTCTGGCCGTGTTTTTCGTTGCGGCTGCATTGGCTTTCCGCATATCCTTGCCAGAAAAGAGAATCGGTGCACAGTGTTCGAGGATGCGCCCATAAATGCGTGAATGCTCTAAATCGGGTGGGTTCTTCATCTGTTCCAATGTCAGATTGGTTGTGACAATCAGGGGCTTGCAGCTGCGGTACTCGTCTGTGGCTACATAGGTCTGTGCGATACGGTGCAGCCGAATACGGCGCGGAACTTCCGACTTGATGGCATTCGTGTCGCTGCATCCGGATAAGTAGAATGCAAAGCGCTCGGGCTCTTGCTGCAATAACAGTCGTTTTGCGCGAACACCGAGCCGATAGCCGCGAAGGTGATGACTGGAAAAGAGGCGCAGGAGTTTGTCGTGCGTCAAGGACGTGACGACTTTTTTACGGTAACTTTCACTCGCCGTAAGGCGGGTAGAACAGCCGCAAGGAACCTCGCCGAAGATGGCTGTGAGCGACAACAGCTCATAATTGAGGTTGTTATGGGACGGTAAAGCTGGAGACTGTGAAGAAATAGGAATCACCTCGTTTTCCTACCGTAAGCACATTATCCTCGGTGCAGCTTTTCCGTTTGGAATGTCTAAAAGGTGATTGCGACGCGGATAAGCCGCCAAAATGTGCAAGTAGAGATTTCTGGAAGATTTTTCGGACGAAATGGAGATCAATTTTTTACGGAGGTGGCCGGATTTTTCATATCCAGCCATGCAGAAAATTTCTCTTTTTGCATGACGGAAATGATGGTGCAAGACGAATCCGCAAACCGTGTTGTCTGAAACTGGTCGCACAAAGCACCGGTATCATCGGTCATGCAGTACAGCGCGATAATGTCCAGAACCTCTTTCATTTCAAGGTTGTCATAATCACGCACGGCTTTGATGGGTAGGCAGTGGTCATAGACGTGTTCGATGCAGACGGTGCATTCGCGGAAGTGGGGAAGATTTTGCTGTTCGGCATACTGCTTTAGTGCCGCATGAAGTGATGACTGCAAAAATTTGAAGCCCTCGGTGTGGGTCTTTTTGGGCAGCAGCGCGGGCAGTCTGACGGACAGAATACCGTCTGTTACATCAATGCGGATGCCCTGCATTTCAGCAGCTTGCAGATAATAGTCCTGCGGCATACCACCGTAAATAGTAAACAGAAAACTGCGGAGTTGGGCGGTGCTGCGCTCACTGAGTAAAGCGGTACGTTTGGCTGCGTCAAGAAATTGAACAGGATCTGCGCCGGGTAGCAGATATTCCAGTTCGTGCAGCTTTTTATCAATGTCGATAAGATAACGCTGCTCCAAACGAAGGCGAGTTAAAAGAGCATCTGGATTCAATAAATTACCTCCTCAGTTTGCGTATAAGCGCGTATTATAGACGCAATATTATCTATTCGGATAAAAGTAGTACGCATAATGTGCATATTAGGACGTATTACCATCTTATTACGCTGGTGTAAAAGGCTGAACAAACAAAAATGCCGCACCAAAATCAGGTGCGGCATAGGGAAAAATACCCTTGCAACAGAACTTTTATGTGCATATTAAGTGTAGCATAGTGGGCTGTGAAAAAACTAGGGCTTTTTCTCTGCAAATATTGTGCGTGCTTTTTGTAGATTTGTTGACGTCGGTAAGGGTAAAAACTTACATGCACTGTTGCTCTTCCATAGAAATTTGTTTTGGCAGTTCCAGCATATTGCTCTTTCTGCTATAGAGCAGTGGCCATTTAAGTGCGGTGTTGCTGCCGCTTTTTCGATTATTATATTGGAGCAGCATCGCTTCGGCATACCCGATAGAACCGGCTTTGCGCTCTCTGGCGGTGCGGCTGATTTCTCTGGCCGAACAACGACCGACTTTTTCTTTGAAGGTATCGTCCTTTAATTCGTCACCGAATGCGCAAATCAGCCGGGTGATACCCCGCAGGATACCGGAGGATAGGGAATCGGGTTCACCCTCCCATGTAATAACACAAAGACGCAATACGCGCTGCAATACATCATAGCCATATTTATTGTAAATATCCTCCAGGGTCGCAATACAGCACACAGCGCCGGGGCGTGAATTACTGGAAATACGCAAATCGAATGATTCTACCAGTGCTTTAATGATAAGCTGTTTGTCGTTTCCGGCTTCGACGTTTGCCATAAAAATTTCATAAGGAAGTAGTTTCTTTACGTATTTTTGCTGGTTTGCAAAGACATCTGCTTCCTGCTGATATTCCAAATCATCATAAACCATGCACCAGACGGGGGTATCGCGAGAACCTGAAACCTCTGCAACAATCTCAATAGTATGCTGCCCATTGATAACATAGTTGATTCCATTGCGTCGACTGACTTTAACCGGGTTGATTTGGTATAGATCAAAGTGCTCAGCGGTACGCTTTATATGCAGCTGTGACAAATTGCGTTGGTATTCCTGATTTGAGACTAAGTTTTTGATGGGTATTTGTTCGAAGTGAACATTGGGAACATACTGTTCAAACCCCATTGCTTTCGACCTCCAATAAAGAGTTTAATGTATCTGCAGCGCTTATCAAATGCCGTAATTCGTTACGCAGTTGTTTTCGCCCGGCTTCTGTAATTAGGGAGAAATCTACCGTAAAATTGGTGCGCTGCAATGACTGTATCCACGATGGAATCGTTAAGGCTAAACTGTTGATTCCCGCGTCAGGGTCGAACGTCGGCATATCCTTTACACTGGGTCCGGAAATCAGAGGCTCGGCCTGGCTTTGCGACAATCGCTGAAGAGTGCTATTTCCCGGATAAGAAGAGCCTTTTTTTGAAACAGCGTACCCACATACAACATCAACAGGTACTTTTACTGTACCGGAAAGGATTTGCTCGGCTTTTTGGGGATCTTCTTGAAAAATGGTGTCGATGCCGTTTGCGTATACGGCATACCGGGTAACAGTGGCGGGATTTAAATGATATTGGCGTCCAAGACGTTCTTTGATATGTACCAGCCGCGTTTCGGGTTGGTTCTTTGCTCTGGAAAGTTCACGGTGACGGCGCTCTTTGCATTGATTGGTTCCGGCGGCGCGGTGTGGGGCAATGACTTTTTCTGCATTGTACAGTTTCCCAATCAGATAGCGGCGCATATCGGAAGGCAGGATACGCTCAGACAATTCGCGCTCGCAGATTTGTGCCACGATTTCGATTTCGGATAAAAAATTCGTTTTATAGACATCAAAAGAAATTTTATGGCGACGGCATATTTCAACGCGCTCAAAATCGGATATAATATAACTATGCCAACATTGGACAGGCTTCTGGCTGCCATTGGTTAAAATATCTGTTTCCAAAGCGGTATATTCTGCGGTGCTTAGTGGCAGAACCAACAGCCGCAGTGCCGGATTGATTTTAAGTTTCTCGGTGCATTCGCTCATAGCACGGTACTCCTTCCGACAGTATTACTCAAATTAAATCGAATGAGATTCTCGACCGGAATATATTCCCCGGTCATGCGGAATTGCTCTGACGTATTCCAACCGGGGAAAACGCTGCATAACTGTTGAATAAGGGGCTTGCTGTAAAGCTCGAAACAGCGGTTACTCAATAATCGTTCCCACCGCACGGCATGGGAAATTTGAGATTTTTCGCTGGGGACGATTGCAAAAGTTAAATTTGTGGGATTAACCAGAAGTGCAACATAGTCGGGATTTCCGAGTAAATGAAGTGCAGTACGGTGAATGCGGATTCGGTTGCGGGAGCAATCGATTACAACAACAGGGGAAGCAGTATCATCTCTCATGGGTTATGCACCTCCGCGCCGGATGGCGTTTGTGGGGAAGTAGAGATTTTGTCTTCCTTAAGACCGAAAACGGTAAAGCCATTGAAGATATTGATTTGCAGTTGCTTTTGATGTTCGGTGACAGGTAGACCAAACTGGTTCTGCCATTCGGCAGGATATACAGGAGTGCGTTTGGCGCAGGCTTTGCCATCTGCGCCGGTGCTGCGTTGGTATGTTTCGCTGGAACATAAATCAAAAACAAACAGCAATTCCTGATTGGCGGATATAAGTTTTCCCATCAATTTGTAGCGGTAAGAAGAATCCCAGTTCATCATCTCGGCCAATTTTGCAAAGAATACGCGGCAGATGACCTGCTTGGGTTTACGCTTTGCGGTATTGCTGCACCAACGAAAAGAATCTTTTTCATCCTCCCGGCAAGGACGGATGACGAGTTTCTTTGTATCTTGGTTGACAAGTATCTGGATGTATTCCACGGTTGGCAGTTTATTCAGGCAAGCCATATTTACATAAAGTTTGCTGCCACAAAAAGTAATAGAAGGTTCAAATGTGTGGGCGAAAAACTCGCCACGGACTACCTGATAACCGTCAAAACTGAATGCTTCTTCCGGAATGGTGCCGATTTCAGCTCCTCTATCCATCAGACATCCTCCTCCTCTTTAAAACTGCTGATTAACTGTGTGATATGTTGCGCAAGCTGTTCCGGTGGGCTTGGCTGCGGCTCCGTACCGGCGTATATGGTGCCATCGGCAGCAATATCCCATTGCCCGTCCCGATCAATAGCGGAGGTTTCGGATGCTTGCGTGTGCTTGTAGTATTCGCTACCAAAACTGTCGGCCCATGACTGGGGGTATGCAAGAATGGTTTGTTTGCGACCAGGAAGGTGCAGAGGGGAAAATTCCAGATTAGAAACATCATTTTGCTGCCGAAACTCGTCAAGAAATTCGGCAGGAATCAAAATTTCCGTTTCGTTCAAATCAAAAATCAGGACGGATTCCTCAACACGCTGACGGCGAACACCACTGGCGCGATAACGATATTTCGGATCCCAATGAAACAAGTCGAAAATTGTTTCAATATAAGCTGCACAAGAAATCGGTTTTGGCATGGGTTTCCCGCTGGCACTGGATGCCCATTTGACAGCTGTTCGACAATTTCTATCGCACTTGCGAACGGCAAAAAACTTCTTTTGAGGATGAACAAGAAACTCTACATATTCGGGATTGTTCAGCTTTTTCAGCGCGTCGGAACTGAAAGTGATATTATCCATAGAGAAAGTGACGCGAACTTTCTGTGCGGTGCCAAAGAATTGTGTCCGTGCGATTTCAAAACCACGAAAATCGGGATCGCCGGTCTGTGCCTGAATAGAAATCTCGTTTTCATCCGTCTGTGTAAGAGATGAAATTTCAGCGGAAGCGGCCACATAATCAGATGAGGAAAAGGATGCCCAGCGGGGATTGACAGTTACAAATCCTTTGAGTGCGCCGCTTGGTATTACATGAAGTTCAGGAATGCCGCTGCCGCCATATTTTGCATTGCTGATTTTTCTTTGTACGGCTACAAAATCAGTCGGGGAAATAATGGCTTCATGATCTTCTTTGTAGCGGTATTGATTCCGTTCGCCGCGATTTTTTCTGGTACGATGGTCGAGATAGTTCGGTGTATAGGTTTTGCGTGCCAATACTTCGCCGCAATGTCTTTCATTTTGAAGAACGCCCAACACGGAATTGCTGCTCCAGACAGTATTGCCCTTTTTGGTTGGACGGCCTAATGCTGTCAGCAATTCTGCAATTTGGGAGGTAGAATATCCATACAAATAGGTGAAGAAAATGAGGCGGACGGTTTTGGCTTCTTCTTCATTGATGATAAGCTTTCCGTTTTCATCTTGATCGTAGCCCAGCAGGGGAGGAGTGAGAAAAATCCCATGTGAGAATCGCATCTCATAGGAGGCGTTCATGCTTGTACTTTTGGTGTGGGATTCCTCCTGCGCCATTGCGGAAATAAAGGACAGGCTCATTTCGGAGGTGCTGTCCAGCGTGAAAATTTGCTCGTTCTCAAAAAATACACCAATAGGCGGTGTTTGGGACTTTAAAGCGGTTACCGTGCCAACACAATCAACAATGTTGCGAGAAAATCTGGAAACGCTTTTGGTGATAATCAGATCGATTTTTCCGTTAGTACAATCATCTATCATACGCTTAAAAGCATCACGATGATGAAGAGAAGTGCCGGAAATACCCTCGTCCGCATAGATTCCGACAAGTTCCCAGTTGGGGTGCCGTGAGACATAGCCCTCATAATAATTCTTTTGAAGTTCATAGGAAGATGTCTGGTGCGGATCATCGGTAGAGACTCTGGCGTAAACGGCAACCCGACGATGAACGGTATCGTCGTAAAGGCCGGTTTCGGTTTTCGCGGGGAGCACTACGAGAAGATTAGGATCAATGCCCTGATATCGTAAACGAATTTTTGCTTTTTGTTCTGTAATGCTGTTGACAGATGCTTCTTGTTCTTTCATTGTCAAATCTCCGGATTCTAAAGCTAATGTGGCGTTGTTACTATTTTATCGCGCCTAATCGTTTCTTTCCATGCACAGGAAGTCAAGTGAATTGACTAAAAAATCAAGCCCTCACCTTGCCGAAAGGCAGGAAAATGATCAAGGAGGACTTTGACATGAACATTGATTATGAAAAGATTGGACAAAGAATTCGAGGGTGGAGAATTCGAAAGAAAATGACACAAGAGCAGATGGCCACGCTTATCGAAAGAGAACCAGCATACATCAGCCGTATAGAGAATGGTAGGCAGAAACCAAGCCTTGATACATTGCTGAGAATATGTTGTGCGCTGGAGTTGGACATCAGTGACTTGCTGTTAGATATGTCAAATGTGAAGAAAAATCAAATCACCACACGGATCCGTGAAATAGAACTTTTACTGGACGGATGCAATGACTGCGAAGCTATCGTGATTCTCCGAACAGCAAGGGCTCTGAAAGCGATTCTGAAGCAATGCAAAATGTAAATGCAAAATTGTAATTGCAGTGAGTTATTGACGGAAAGGCGCGGGGCAGCTATAATACAAACCAACAATAAATTTTACAGGCGGCGGCTTGTGAACATTGACTGGAATGTAAAAGAGTATCTGAAGGACTTCGCCTTTGTACCGAAATACGGCGAGGCGGTGCTGGATATGATTGACGCGGCGCCGGGGACACTGGCGGTGGATTTAGGCTGCGGCAATGGCGGGCTGACCGGCAAGCTGATCGAGCGCGGTTACCGGGTCATCGGTGTGGATGCCTCCGTGTCGATGCTGGCGCTTGCCAAAGAGCGCTACCCCGATACAACATTTTTACAGGCGGATGCCTGTACGTTCCAACTGCCGGAGCAGGCAGATGTCATCTTCAGCAACGCGGTACTGCACTGGATCGATGCGGCAAAACAGAACGAGCTGATCGCCAACATTGCGTCTCAGCTCAAGCCCGGCGGGCAGCTGGTCTGTGAGTTCGGCGGCAAGGGCTGTGCCGAGACCGTCCACGCAGCGATGGAAAAAATCTTTGCGGCTCATGGGCTGACCTACCGCCGCACCTTCTATTTCCCCACGGTGGGGGAGTACGCGCCCATGCTGGAGCGCCACGGCTTGCAGGTGCGTGCGGCGCTGCTGTTCGACCGCCCCACGCCCCAACAGACGGAGGACGGTCTGGCGGACTGGATACGCATGTTTGATAAAGCGCCGTTTGCAGGCGTGTCCGAAGAACTGCAGGAGACCATCATCCGTGAGGCGGTGGAGACACTGCGCCCAGTGCTGTACCACGATGGACGCTGGTATGTGGATTACGTGCGCATCCGCATCAAGGCAGTCGAGGAGGAAAAATAAATGGCTTTTAGTATCCCCTGGCTGGAGACGGTCAGCAAGAGAGAGCGCCAGCGTCGCGAGGAAAAGGCACAGAAGCTGATGTTCCCCTTTGGGGACGAGCAGCGCACGGCAGAACTGGCCGTGCTGCGGGCACTTATCCAGACGAAGGCGCGAGACGCGGATCTATTGTACCAGCTGTTCCAAGCGAAGGACTGTCTGCGGCCTATGCAGGACGAAATGCCCGAAGAACAGCAGGAGAGGCTGGCCGCATGGCTGACAAGCCAGCTGGCCCGTAGCTTTAAACCGGCAGAGCGTACCGTGTTCGTGGCGCTGGCGGAACTCGAATGGCCCATGCAGTCGATGGCAGATATGCCTGATGCCGACGCTGTGGCCCGGCAGGCCGAGCAGACAGCACAAGAATTGCACGCTTACCTAAAATAATACGAAAGGGGCAGCGGCCCCGGATTTCGTCAGAAATCCGGGGCCGCTGCCCCTTTTTGGAAGACGAGACTTGGAGCAAGTCAGGAATGGTGGTGATCAGAACTCGTAGTCAAAGACGGTCTTGTCGTAGGAGACTTCGTTCATGAAGGCGCGGACCTTCTGGTGCTCAGGGTGATCGATGTAGGTGTTCAGATCCTCCAGGGAATCGAAAACAGAGTCGATGCAGACGTGAAAGACATCGCCCTCGTTGACATTGTAGCCAACCGTGGCGGATTTGATTTGCGGGATGATGGTCTGCAGGTACTCGGTCTTTTTGCGGAACGCCTCCACCGTGGCGCGACGGTCGGAATCTGTACCATCTTTATTGATTTTCCAGAATACAATGTGCTTGATCATAAGAAAAAACTCCTTTTCTTTTTTGGAGCAATTTGTAGTACATCAGTGTGACGATTACTTGATACACTTTAATTTGTAGAACAAATCTATCTCCGAAAAGAGTATAGCTATATTAGGGTGTAAAGTCAACCACTCCGGCGGAGATTCGGCAAAATGTACAATTACACTGAAATATTATGCTACAAAACGCAGAATGCAAGGAAAATGCATAAAAACCAGTTGACAAAAACAAAGCGGATTGGTATAGTAAACTTGTAGAACAACTTCGGCAAACAAAAAGCTGTGCTACAAATTTACCGTTTGACGTAGAAGGGAGGCTGCACTACAATAAGAAGAAAACCCTTGGAGGTCTAAAATATGGCAGCAGCACTTGTAGAACAAACTTACGATGCGCTCATGCAGATGATTATGGACGGTAACTACAAGCCGGGTGACCGGCTCCCGTCGGAGATGATCCTTTGCAACAACTTGCAGGTCAGCCGCAACACACTGCGCGCGGCGCTGAACAAGCTGAATGTACTGGGGTTTACCGAGACTCGGCAAGGCGGCGGTACCTACATGCGGGCGGTGGACAGTTCGGTATACCTGAATTTCTTTGTCCCGGCAACGCTTACCTCCAGTATGGACTTGCTGGAGATCATGCAGTTCCGCAAAGGCATCGAGGTTGAGGCCGCGCGTCTGGCAGCAGAGAATGCAGCCGAGGAAGACGTTGTCCTGCTGCGGCAATTGTTTGAACAGTGTACAGAGGGGCGAAAAAACATGCGCACCTTTGCCAGCCGCAACACAGACTTCCACTTCGAGATCGCCAAAGCATCCCACAATATGCTGTACATCAAAATGATGGAGATCGTCTCCCGAATGATCCTGCCGGTCATGCAGGATTTCCTGGATGCGCAAGGTACCGATATCGACAGTACCTTCTATCATGGCATGGTACTCCAGTGTGTGATCAACCACAAACCAGAAGAAGCGGCTTTCTTTATGCAGCGCCACATGGCTTTGATCATCGAACGTGTAGAAAAGTACGTACAGAAGAAAAAGCTGGAGAAAAACGGAGAAACTTAACCAAAGAGAAAGGAAGAAAAGCACTATGAAAAAGTTGATTAGCCTTGCACTGGCCGGCGGTATGGTTCTGAGCCTGGCCGCCTGCGGTTCCTCTGCTTCCACTGCTGCCTCTACGGCAACCGAGAGCACCTCCACTGCGGAGAGCACCGCCGAGAGCACTGCCTCCGAGGGCAAGCAGCTGAAGATCGCTTTCTTTATGTATGAGAACTCCAACACCTTTACCACCTACATCCGTAAAGGTCTTGAGAACTATGGCGCAGAGAACAACGTCGTTGTTGATTCCTTCGACGGCAAGAGCGACCAGTCCACCCAGACCGACGCCATCACCACCACGCTGGCCAAGGGCGGCTATGATCTGATCGTCGTCAACCCCGTTGACTCCGGTGCAGGCGAGACGATCAACAATCTCTGTCGCCAGTATGATATCCCCGTCATCTACGCGGACCGCGCTCCCGACCTGGTCGGCGGCATCCTGGACGACTACGAGCAGGCCTACTACGTTGGTCTGGACTGGTCTGACCCGGGCGCTGTGCAGGCACAGATGGTCTACGACGCTTGGACCGCTGATTCCTCCAAGCTGGATAAGAACGGCGACGGCGTGCTGCAGTACGTGCTGCTGCAGGGCAACGTTGCACAGCAGAACGCTATTTACCGTACCGCTGCCATCAACGAGTTGTTTGAGGGCTGGGCTGCTGACGGCACCATGAAGACCGAGCAGCTGGACATCCAGGACGGCAACTGGAGCTCTGACAAGGGCAAGGACGTCATGGACGCCTGGAACGTTAAGTTCGGTGATGAGATCGAAGCCGTCCTGTGCAACAACGACACCATGGCTATGGGCGCTATTGAGTCCCTGAAGACCGCCGGTGCGTTTGACGACGGCAACGGTCCTATTGTGTACGGCATCAACGGTATCCCCGATGTTTGGGAAATGATCGAGGATGACTACATGGCTGGCACCGTTTTGACCTCTCCCTATCGCGAGGCTAAGATCATCATCGACATGGCTAAGAACCTGACCGCCGGCAAGGAAGCCCTGGACGGCACCGAGTATCACTACGGCGAGTTCGGCAAGGACGTCCGCGTTGATGACGTTGCTATCACCAAGGATACCCTCAAGACTGCTCAGGACGACTACGCAGCCTGTATGTAATGCCTGGAAACGACATTACAAGACCTGGTAACAGGTAAAGAATGATAAAGCGCAAAGTGGAGCGGCACCAGTGCTGGGCTGCTTTGCGCTCTTTTTGTACCCAATAAACGGGGCACCCCCCAAAATTCGGAATGAAAAAGACCCAAAAGGGAGCAGAAAAATGAGTACGACACAACAGGAACAGACCAGAGCAGCGGCTCCGCAGGAATACCTGTTGGAAATGCGCGGCATTACCAAAGCATTTGCCGGTGTGCAGGCGCTCAAAGGGGTAGATTTCTATGTGCGCCCCGGCACAGTCCATGCACTGATGGGCGAGAACGGTGCCGGCAAGTCTACTCTGATGAAATGCTTGTTCGGCATTTACCACAAGGATGAGGGTACCATCAAGCTGCGTGGGCAGGAAGTCAACTTTCAGTCCCCGCATGAGGCATTACTCAACGGTATCTCGATGGTTCACCAGGAACTGGAACAGGTTCCTGAGCGCAGCGTGATGGAAAACGTCTGGCTGGGGCGCTTTCCCAAAAAGTTTGGCCTGATCGACACCGCTAAGATGGTAAAAGACACCGAGGCTGTGCTGGCAACCCTGGGCGGCGAGGTCAAGATCGACCCCCGTGCCCGGCTTTCCAGCCTGACGGTCTCCAAGCGCCAGATGGTGGATATCGCGAAGGCAGTCTCCTACAACTGCGATATCATCGCGCTGGACGAGCCGACTTCCTCTTTGAATGAGAAAGAAGTCGATATCCTGATGGGGATCATCGATGGGCTGCGCAGGCAGGGGAAAGGCATCATCTACATTTCCCACAAGATGGAGGAGATCTTCCGCATTGCGGACGATATCACCGTCATGCGCGACGGTGCGCTCATCAAGACGATGCGCGCCGCAGAAACGAATGTGGATGAAGTCATCCGTCTGATGGTCGGCCGTGAACTGACCGACCGTTTCCCGCCGAAGCAGGGAACCATCGGCAAAGAAATTCTGGTCGTGAAGGACTTGAATGACCTGGGCCACCACATCCATGATATTTCCTTTGACCTGCATGAAGGCGAGGTCCTGGGCATTGCGGGCCTGCTGGGCGCGGGCCGTACCGAGCTGCTGGAAACGCTGTTCGGCGCACGCACCCGCGAGAGCGGCACCGTGACGCTGAAAGGCAAGGAGATCCGCAACAAAAGCACGGCGGAAGCCATCAAGAACGGCTTTGCCCTGTGTACCGAGGAACGCCGCTTCAACGGTATTTTCCCTGATTTGGGTCTGGACTTCAATACGGCAATCGCAGGGATCGGCAACTACACGAACAAGGTCGGCTGGCTGTCCACCAAGAAAATGACCGAGGACACCCAGAAGATGATCGACGCCATGCACACCAAGACGCCGAGCACCAAGACAAAGATCCGCCACTTGTCCGGCGGCAACCAGCAGAAGGTCATTCTGGGCCGCTGGCTGCTGCTGAACCCGGATGTCTTCCTGCTGGATGACCCGACCCGTGGTATCGACGTCGGTGCCAAGTACGAAATTTATCAGCTCATCTTTGACCTTGCCAAGCAGAACAAGGGCGTTATCATCTGCTCCTCCGAAATGCCGGAGCTGCTGGGCATCTGTGACCGCGTACTGGTATTGAGCAGCGGCCATCTGACCGGAGAGTATGATCTGGTCCATGACCGTGAACACGCCACCCAGGAAAATATCATGGTGGATGCCACCAAGTTCGTCTGATTTTAGGGGGAAACTTCAATGCTGAAATCCAAAAAAATTGTGGATTGGCTCTACGACTATTCGCTGTATTTTATCATTGGCGCACTGCTGCTGGTCATTATTGCAATCGAGCCTTCCTTTGTCCGCGTTTCTAACTTTACCACCATCCTGACCCAGTCCGCAACCAAGATCATCTACGCCTGCGGCATTGCCGGTATCATTGTGCTGGGCGGCACGGACCTGGCTCTTGGTCGTGAAGTCGGCCTGGCCGCCGTTGTGGCTGCTTCGCTTTTGCAGGCAGTCGATTACTCCCAGCGCGTTTTCAGCGCTGACCAGGTTCCCGCACTGCCGCTGATCGTGCCTCTGCTGCTGGTCATGGTGCTACTGGGCATCATCTGCGCGGCCCATGGCTTCATCGTTGCCCACTGGGGCGTTGCACCCTTCGTTGCATCTCTGGGCGTGCAGCTCATCAGCTACGGCCTGTGTCTGCAGTACTTCAACACGGTCTGCAACTCCAACCCTCTGTCCGGCTTTACCAAGACCTACTCCAAGTTCTGCCAGGGCACCATCCGCATTGGCAATATCAGCCTGAGCTACCTGATGTTCTACGCTATCGCCGTTGTGGCGGTCATGTGGGTTATCTGGAACCGCACTACGCTGGGTAAGAATATGTTCGCCATCGGCGGCAATCGCGAGGCTGCCAAGGTCTGCGGTGTCAACGTCAAGCGCACCATCATCATCGTCTACATCATCGCCGGTCTGCTCTACGCTTTCGGCGGCGTGTTGGAAGCAGGCCGTACCGGTTCTGCCAACTCCACCATGGGTGCTGACTACGCCATGGACGCCATCGCGGCCTGCGTTGTGGGTGGTGTCTCCATGAAGGGCGGCACCGGTACCCTGCCCGGCGTTGTCATCGGTGTTATCATCTTCCAGATCATCAGCTACGGCCTGATCTACATTGGCGTCAGCCCTGACCTGCAGTACGTTGTCAAGGGTCTCATCATCATTGTGGCTGTCGTGCTGGATAACCAGAAATCCCTGCGCAAAGCAGCGTAAACCAATCATTTCTCTGCCTATTATATAAAGGAGTGTTAAACAATGGAAAACTTCAGCATCCCTGAGACTATGAAAGCTATGACTCTGGTCGCCTATGACAAGCTGCAGCTTGCCACCGTCCCTGTGCCGAAGCCCGGCCCCGGCGAGGTGCTGTGCCGCATCAAGAGCGTTGCCATCTGCGGCTCTGACCCCAAGATGATCCACGGCGACTACGCCTGGACAAACTGGCCGCCGTACTACCCCTTCATCATGGGCCACGAGTGGGCCGGTCAGATCGTTGCCCTGAGCGAGGGCGTCAACGACTTCAAGGTCGGCGACCGCGTTGCCGGTGAAGCCCACGTTGGCTGCGGCAAGTGCGACAACTGCAAGAAGGGTCACTACACTGTCTGCCTGAACTACGGCAAGGACGGCCACGACGGCGGGCTTGATATGGGCCACCGCCACTACGGCTTCTACTGGCAGGGCGCCAACGCAGAGTACAACGTCTACAAGACCAGCGCACTGCACATCATCCCCGATAACGTCAGCTACGATGTTGCCGCTATGACCGACTGCGCCGGTGTTGCGTTCCACGGCGTTGAGATGGCAGGCGTCACCCCCGGCGGCACCTGCGTTGTCATCGGTCCCGGCCCCATCGGTCTGTGCGCCATGCAGGAGTGCAAGGCACTGGGCGCTGCCCGCGTTATCGTCGTTGGCCGCGGCGCCAAGCTGGAAAAGGCCCGCGAACTGGGCGCGGATGTCTGCATCGACTTCGAGAAAGAGGATCCCGTCCAGCGTGTTCTGGAGCTGACCAACGGCATCGGTGCGGATGAAGTCATGGAGTGCTCCGGCGCTGCCGACTCCCCGATGAAGGCCTGCAAGATGGCCCGCAAGACCGGCAAGGTCGCACTGATTGCCACCTACCATGCAGGCGACGTTATGATCCCCGCAAACACCGTCAACTTCAACGAGCTGACCATCGTTGGCTCCAAGGCAAACCCCAACGTCTCGGAACAGGTGCTGCATTTCTTCTCCACCGGCGCGATCCAGGGCGACAAGCTCGTCACCCACACCTTCCCGCTGGAAGACTACGAGAAGGCAGTTGACATTTTTGAGCACAAGAAGGACGGCTCCATCAAGGTCGTTATCAATCCGTAACAGCTGTTGACAAGAACGGCCCCGGCCAGGAAACCATTCCGGTGCCGGGGCTGTTTCTTTAGAATGCGTGAAGGAGGTTCCGCAATGAAAGAAACCATGCGCGCGGCGGTGCTGCGCGGTTATCACGAACCCCTGCAAATTGAGGAAAAGCCTATCCCTGTGCCCGGCCCCGGCGAGGTGCTTGTCAAAGTGCGTGCCAGCGGTCTGTGCGTGTCGGATATCCACATTCAGGACGGTAAGATCGGCACGGTACACCTGCCCTACACCCCCGGCCATGAAATGGCAGGCGTCATTGTGGCCGTGGGGAAGGGGGTAGACCCCGCCCGCATCGGCGAGCATATCTCCGCTGCCATTGATATCGTCTGCGGCGAGTGCGAGTTCTGCCGCATCGGGCGCACAAACCTGTGCCGCAGCCTGGTCCGTATCGGCTTTGAGCGGGACGGCTCCCACGAGGAATACTGCGTCATACCGGCAAAAAACGCCTTTACAGTGAATCCCACGATCCCGTTTGAGGAGATCACCGGCATCCCGGATGCGGTAGGCTGTATGTACAACGGTCTGAAAAACCAGGCAAAACTGGGCATTGGCCAGACGCTGCTGATTCTGGGCGTCGGCGGTTTGGGCATGAACGCTATCCAGATCGCCAAGCTGATGGGCGCAACGGTTTACGCCACCAGCCGCAAGGCAGACAAGCTGGAAGTGGCAAAACAGATGGGCGCGGACGCAGTCATAGATACTTCCTGCGAGGATCTGCGCACCCGCGTGACCGAACTGACGAACGGGCGCGGTGTGGATGTGGTACTGGACAACATTGGCCTGGAATGGTCCATCAATGAGGGCGTCTACATGGTGCGGCCCGGCGGCAAAGTGCTGGTCTGTGGCTATATCAGCGAGGATTTCAAGGTCAACTATCAGGAAGTTATGAAATTTGAAAAGGAGATTCTGGGGATGCGCGGCATGACCCGGCAGGATATGGCCGAGGTCGTGGAGTTGGTGAACCAGCGTAAGATCGTTCCCTACGTCTACAAGACAGTCCCATTTGAACAGATCAATGAAGCATTGGGACTGCTGCGCGACGGCAAAACAAAAGGCCGCGTCGTGCTGCTGTTCCCCGAAGATTGAACACAACGAGAGGAGAAAGTTAAAATGAGAGATATCGTAATGGTCGTTGGCAGCGGCATGATGGGCAGCGGCATCGGTGCTATGAGCGCCCTGGCCGGCAACAAGACTGTGCTGGTGGATACCAGCGCCGAACGCGCCGAGAATGGCCGCAAGAAGGCCATTGAGTGCATCCGCCTGCGCGAGGAGAACGAGTTGAATACCCACGAGGAGGCCGAGAAGGCTATTGAGCTGCTCTCCACCACCGACGATAGTATCAAGACGGCGGAGAACGCCCGCCTGGTCATTGAGGCCATCATTGAGAATGTCGAGGCCAAGCAGAACCTATTTGCCCAGCTGGATGCCGTGCTGCCCGTGGAAGTGCCCATCTGCTCCAACACGAGCGGTCTGCGCATCACCGATATCAGCGCCAAGTGCGTCCACCCGGAGCGCACCGTCACCACCCACTTCTGGCTGCCCGCCCACCTGGTTCCGCTGGTGGAAGTCGTCATGGGCGACAAGACTGACGAGGCCGTCGCCGTGGCAGTCCGCGACGAACTGCGCAAGTGGAAGAAAGCCCCGGTGCTTGTCAAGCGCGACCTGCCCGGCCAGCTGGCAAACCGTGTATTCCAGGCCATCATCCGTGAGTCTATCGATATCGTTGCCTCCGGCCTTGCCAGCGCCGAGGATGTGGACACCGCCATCAGCTGCGGCATGGCAATGCGTTTCCCGGTCTGGGGCCCGCTGAAGCATCTGGACGCCATCGGTCTGAACCTGGGTCTCTCCGTGCAGGAGACCGTGCTGCCCAGCATCTGCGCCGACAAGACCGCCAGCCCCTACATCAAGGAACTGGTGGAGAAGGGCGACCTGGGTGCCAAGACCGGCAAGGGCTTCTATGATTGGTCGACCCGCAGCATTGAGGACGACATGAAGAAGCGCGACGCCTTTATCATCGAGGCTGTCAAGGCCGTTGAGCGTGTGGAAAAGAAGTAAAAGGGTGGCAGCTATGAAACAGTTTTTCTGCCTTGGCACCTACACCGAGCCAATTCTGTTCGGCACTGGTGAGGTTTTCCAGGGAAAGGGCAAGGGTGTTTCGATTTGCAGCTTTGAGGATGGCGAGATCGAGACGCTGACGACGCTGCCCGTGCGCAACCCGTCGTTTGTGGCAATCGACGAGGAACAGCGCAAAATTTACGCAGTCAACGAAATGAAGGAGTACGGCGGTGCGTTCGGCGGTGGCCTGACCCAGATTGGCTACGAGCCGGATGGTGCGATGCAGATCGAAGCAGATTTCAATACCGCTGGTACCGACCCCTGTCATGTGGAGATTGCCCCCAACGGTGCGTTCGTGTCGGTGGCAAACTTTGCCAGCGGCGCGGTCACAATTTTCCCACGCGACACACAGGGCAACCTGCGGGCCGATAAAACGGTCTTTCAGCATGAGGGCAACAGCGTACACCCCACCCGCCAGAAGGGCCCCCACGCCCACAGCAGCATTTTTGCGCCGGACTGCCCGCTGATGTTCGTGCCAGACTTGGGCATGGATAAGGTTGTGGCCTACCGCTACGAGGGTGCAGAAGTACATACTGATGAGGTGGCGACGATCACGGTCGAACGCGGATGCGGCCCGCGCTACGGTGAGTTTGCCCCGAACGGCAAGGACTTCTACCTTATCAACGAGATTGGTTCCCGCGTAATGCACTATCGTTACAATGCGGGCAAAATGACTCTGTGTGAGGAGACCTCCACACTGCCCTATGGCTTCACGGGGGAGAACATCTGCTCCGACCTGCATATCACGGCGGACGGCAAGTTCCTGTATGCTTCCAATCGCGGCCATGATAGCATCACGGCCTACCACATTCTGGAGGACGGCAGCCTTGCCTGGATCGAGTGCCGGTCCAGCGGTGGCAAAACGCCCCGCAACTTTGCGCTGGATCGCACAGGCAGCTACCTGTTGGCTGAGAACCAGGACAGCGACAACATCACGGTGTTTGCCATCGGCGATGATGGCCGCCTGACAAAAGGGGAAACGTATGACTTCGGCTCGCCGGTCTGCATCCGTTTCTTCCAAAAGACCGCATTCTGATCAGGAATAAGGAGTATTATGTTTACCATTGTAAAACGGAGAAAATTGAACCCCACCGTAACCGAACTTTGCATCCATGCGCCGCTCATTGCCAAGAAGGCAAAGGCCGGCCAGTTTATCATTGTCCGCGCAAAGGAGGACTCCGAACGCATCTCCCTGACCATCGCCGGATTTGACCGCGAAGCCGGCACCATTTCTATCATTTTCCAGGTTGTCGGCGCAGGTACCATGCAGCTCAACTCCCTCAAAGAGGGCGAGGCCGTGCATGACTTTGTGGGACCCTTGGGCAAGGCAATGTGGCCATGGACGCTGCCCGCTGCGCGAAGCGTCTGGGTGCCGAGAATGTCTACATCGTCTACCGCCGCGGCATGGCCGAGCTGCCTGCCCGTAAGGAGGAGGTCGAGCACGCCGAGGAGGAGGGCATCGTCTTTAAGACGCTGACGAACCCGACGGAAGTGCTGGGCG
>ENA-OQLI01000372-OQLI01000372.1-human-gut-metagenome-genome-assembly--contig:-NODE-372-length-56089-cov-4.716290_pt1 | contig 56089 bp, 35 predicted proteins | sample MGYA00242805_ERZ504812 | MGnify/ENA primary metagenome ERZ504812 (study PRJEB26092, sample SAMD00036430) | human gut metagenome | host: Homo sapiens | study: EMG produced TPA metagenomics assembly of... | reverse complement strand
TTATACAGCAAAGCCGTGTATGAGTCCGGGGATATTCTGGATACCTTCGTATACCGCCTGGGGCTGATAGATGCCCAGTACGGGCCTGCCACCGCTGTGGGGCTGTTTAAGTCAATCATATCCACCATGTTTATTTCGGTTTCCTATTGGCTGGCCTATCGGTTTGCGGATTACCGGATTTTTTAAGGGAGGGCATAACATTGAAAAAAATGACAAAGGGACGTCTTGTTTTTCAGATTATTAATTATACGGTTCTGATTTTTTTATCTCTCCTGTGCCTGTTTCCGCTGCTGAATATCCTGGCTATGTCTTTCTCCAGCGCCACGGCAGTTTCGGCAGGGCGGGTATCTGTCTGGCCGGTGGAGTTTAATACCTATGCATACAGCTATGTTATCGGTAAAAGGGATTTCTGGAATTCCCTGCTGAAATCCGTGGAAAGGGTATGTATCGGCGTGCCTTTTTCCATGCTGATAACCATTCTGGTTGCCTATCCGTTATCCAAGGAACGGACCCAGCTCAGATTAAGAAGCTTCTATTCCTGGATCTTCTTTTTTACCATGCTTTTTTCCGGAGGGCTGATTCCCGGATATCTGCTGATTCAGAATCTGCATCTGATGGATACTATCTGGGCGCTGATTCTCCCTATGGCTGTTCCTGTTTACAACATTGTACTTATGCTGAATTTTTTTCGGGGAATACCCCGTGAACTGGAGGAAGCGGCGCTTATTGACGGAGCCAACCAGTTCCAGACCTGCTTCCGGATTTATGTGCCCTGTGCTAAGCCGTCAATTGCCACGCTCACTTTATTTTGTTTCATTACCCATTGGAACAGCTATTTTGACGGATTGATTTTTTCCAATTTCCCGGAAAGCTATCCTCTGGCATCTTTCCTTTATACCGTAGTGGTGCAGAGGGATATGAGCCTTTTGAGTATGGAACAAATCAGGGAGCTTTCGCTGGTGGATGACAGGACTATCCGCTGTGCACAGATTTTTATTGCGCTGATACCGATTATGCTGATATATCCCTTTGCCCAGAAATATTTCGTAAAGGGAATGACAGTCGGATCCGTCAAGGGATAGAGTACATATCACAGAAAGCCCGGAAATACGTTGAAAATAAGAAAGGATTTTGCCATGAAGCTCACAAACCTTATGACACAGAATATGCAGGATCCCATAGGCCTGGGACACGGAGTTCCTGCCTTCAGCTATTTGCTGCAGTCGGATCGGAGAGGGGATAAACAGACCGCCTATCAGATAATCGCCGCTTCATCGAGGGAACTGCTGGAAGAAAAGAAAGCGGATTTATGGGACAGCGGTAAAGTCAGGGATGAGCAAAATTATGCGATCGCCTACGGCGGCCTTCCTCTGCAATCCCGGCAGCAGGTTTTCTGGAAAGTACGGGTATGGGATTCTCAGGAGGATCCGTCACCCTGGAGTGAACCGGCGTTTTCTGAGATGGGGCTGCTGGAGGAAGAGGACTGGAAGGCTGTCTGGATCGGTCAGGGAGATGATTTTTACGGTGATAAATCGGCGGCTCCGGCCCTTGCGAAAGATTTCATTCTCAAAGATAAAAATACAGTCACGAAGGCCCGGCTCTATATCAGCGGCCTGGGGCTTTTTACGGCATCTGTGAACGGAAAGCCTGTTTCGGAGAACCTGTACGAACCGGGTGAGAGTGAGTTTAACCGGCGGGTATATTATGTAACCTATGACATTACCTCGTTCCTGCAGGAGGGAAGAAATGTGATAGGGGTACTGCTGGGAAACGGCCAGTATGTGAATTTTGCAGTGGATCCTGTGATGAAAAAAGGGGATGGCACACTTTCCCCCAGGCATCGTTACCAGAAGGACGACACGATTTTTCTCAAGGACGGTATCTGCGGAGATAAAAAGCTGTTAGCCCAGATAGAGTTTACCAGAACGGACGGAACCGTTGAAATCGCTGCAGCGAGTGATGAGTCCTGGAAAATCGGGGAAAGTCCGGTGACCTTTCAGAATTGGTACGGAGGCGAAGATTTTGACGGGCAGAAGGCACAGCGTCTCAGGGGATGGGATACACCGGAGGCTGATTTTACCGGGTGGCGGAATGCGGTGCGGATGCAGCCTCCGAAAGGAAAGCTTTCCGCTAAGGAATTTCTTCCCATACGTATCTGGGAGCACTGGACGGCAGAAAGTGTGAAAGAGCTGCCCAATGGGAACTGGCTGGTGGATATGGGAAAAAACAGCGCCGGTTTTGTACGGCTCCGGCTTTGGAATACCGGGAAGTATGAGGGGCGAAAGGTGGAAATGTATCCGGCGGAGGTGCTGAAGGCGGACGGGAGCGGTGTGGATCAGGCATCCTGCACACAGAGCTGTGATACTCTGTGGCAGTGTGCGGTAAAGGATTCCTATATCATAGCCGGGACAGGAACGGAGGAGTGGCATCCTTCTTTTTGCTACCATGGATTTCAATATGTGGAGGTAGCCGGATTCCCGGGAATACCATCTGTCCGTAATTTTGAAGGCTGTGCGGTCCGGCTGATGAACGAAAAGCATTCGGACTTTGAAACGGATAATGAGATCTTAAATCAAATTAACCGGATAACCGATCGTTCCATTGAAAGCAATATGATGTGCAGCTTTACAGACTGTCCGCAGATTGAAAAGCTGGGATGGCTGGAAACTACTCAGCTGATGTTTTCGTCTGTGGCAGCAGGCTATGATATCCGCAGCTGGATACCCAAGATTATGGGAGACATGCGGGATGCCCAGGTAAGACCGGAGGATGCAGAGGGAGTATCGATGGAGGCGGACAGCCGGAAATATCCGGGCTATGCCTTTGATAAATTCGAGAACAAAGAGACAGAGGAGCCGGGCTTTGTTCCGGGAATCGCGCCGGAATTTTTCCGTATCGGCGGACTGTTTAAAGATCCCAACTGGGGCGGCGCCTGTGTGATGACACCCTGGTATTATTACCAGGAGTATGGGGATGTGAATATCCTCCGCCAGAATTTCGGACTGATGCAAAGCTATGTGGATCATCTGGAACGCCGGTCCGTGAACGGTGTTTTGAAGGGATATGCCCAAATGGGGGAATGGGGACAGCTGAATGAAAATACTCCCGCCGCGCTTGTTGCCACCTGCGCTTTTTATCAGCAGGCCGTAACTCTGTCCGGGATTGCAGGTATCCTGGGAAATTTACAGGAAGAGGAGCGCTACCGGGAAATGGGAAAGCGGATACGGGAGGGCTTCCATGAGGATGCTGAATGCTGGCAGCCGGAAAAAGAAATCTACGGAAACGGCAGCCAGGCCAGCTATGGATGTGTTCTGTTCTCCGGAATTGTAATGCCCGAAAAAAAGGAAATGGCGCTTCATAAGCTTCTGGAGGCGGTTGAAGAGCGCGGCTGTCATCTGTCCTCCGGTGAGGTCGGCCTGAAACAGGTATTTCATGCCCTGGCTTCCAATGGGGAAAACGATATGGTCTACCGCATGGTAATGAACCCCACGGCCCCCAGCTACCGCCATCATATTGAGCAGGGATTGACGACCCTTCCGGAATTCTGGAATTATACGGAGCTGTGGAATGGATTCGGCCGCTCCCGGAACCACGCCATGATGGGACATGTAAAGGAATGGCTCTGCCGTTTTGTATTGGGAATCCGGCCTCTGGAACCCGGTTACAAAAAGCTTCAGATCAAGCCTTATCTCCAAAAGGAGATCACCCGTATAAAAGGCTCTGTTTTTACCGTACATGGGACGGTAAGCCTGGATTGCAGCAGGCACGACGGAATCCTTGAAATGAAAACTGAGATTCCGGCAGGAACTGAAGCGGATATTTATCTGCCGTTTGCGGAGGGAAAATGCTGTTATCTGGACGGGACGGAATATATCGGATATAAAAAAACACAACAGGGTTATATAAAACTTTCTGCGATAACATCAGGCACTTATTTGTGGAGTGTAAAATAAATATCAATTTATTTAGCTTATTTTGACACTGCAGAGGGCTTTCTTATTTTCAATTTACAGTTTTCTGCTCCTTGCGGCAATGATTTTTATCAGGCCAAAAAGTGCTGTTGCTGTTTCCGGTAAGCATTGGGCGTTATTCCGACGACTCTTTTAAACTGTTGGATAAAATTATTCGTATTAGGGAAGCCAACTTGATATGCTATAGCATCCATTGCCTTAGAAGTGGTGGCGAGAAGGCGTTTGCTTTGGTTGATGCGATAATAGAGCAGGTAAGAATAAGGAGTAATTCCGACTTGCTTTTTAAAGATACGAATAAAATGATATTTGGATAAATGAATTTGGTTAAGCATATCATCTATGGAAATAGGCTCCGCAAAATGCCTGTGGATAAATTCCTTAATTTGTTCAACATCTGTTGATTGTGTTGGAATAGCAGTATGGATTATTTGGTGGCTTTCCAGAAGCATTGTCAGGAGATCGGATATCAGATTACTGATCTGAGAATAACCGGACAAACCGGATATTTTTATATTATCCATTATGGCATAATGGCAGTCCATAATTTTGTCAGGGGATGAAAGACAGATAGCAGCAATTTTTTCCTGTGTGAATAGATCGTGGTAGAAGCTTACCGGTCCGGGACTAAGATGCAGCCATAAGAATTCCCATATGCCGTTGCCGGCAGTTCTGTACGAATGATAGAGTTGGCAGTTAATCAGAACTGCTGTATTTTCTGAAAGAGAAAAAGTATTGGACAGATACGAAATTTCTCCCTCACCACGCAGAGTTATAAGCAGGAGGTAAAAATCCTGTTCTTTTCGTTCCGTATAATAATTTTTCCCGCAGGAAAAATGTCCCGCTGTCAGTATGGAAAATGGAAATCCGGAAAATACCGGATGTGGTGTCATAGAAACGGTTGGAGTAAGTTCCTTACAGTCGTAACAATATTTTAGCATATGGTCTCCTGCGTAATCATATTTTTTGTAACAGCAATATTTCTATGCAATTAAGCAATAATAAATGACAGGAATAAGTACCTCTCCTTTATAATTATACTATGCTAGCATTTGATAAAAAGCAATATGTAAATGTCGGGAGAGGAAGAGTATGATCCAGTTAAGAGAAAAGTTTAATAATCCGCCGTCCATTTATCGATCGGCTCCGCTTTGGGTCTGGAATGATAATATGGAGGAAAAAAATATTGATTGGCAGTTAGCGGAATTAAAGAAGCATGGATTTGGAGGAGCATTTATACATCCCAGGCCGGGCCTTATGACTCCTTATCTGTCTGAAGAATGGTTTCGTTTATGGAAGTATGCATTAGAGTCTGCAAAAAAGTTAGATATGAAGGTATACATTTATGACGAGAATTCTTATCCGTCTGCCTTTGCAGGAGGGCATGTATCGAAAGAACTGCCGGATTGTCTCGCCGCTTCAGCGGTTAAAAGTATTCATAAAACCTCAGAATTTGTAACTGTACACAGGGTATTGGGAACAACGGATAGTACTTTTATAAAAGCATTTATTTGTGAACGGGAGAAGAATATTTTACATATTTGTAAGGATGTTTCGCTGCTGCCGGCTTCAAGCTGGCAGTCCTTTGGAAAAGAGGTATGTCTGTTTCAATTGATAAAGGGAGAGACCACGTCCTGGCTGGCGGGATATGCAAATGTTGATTCATTGCGGCCGGAGGTCACAGAGGAATTTCTTTCCTGTACCTATGACAGATATTTTTCAGAAGTCGGCAGGGATTTTGGGGGAGCCGTACCGGCGATATTTTCTGATGAACCTTATGTCAGCGGTGGAGGAGCCTATTGTCACAGATTGGATTCTATTCCTTTCAGCTATTGGTTTGTACAGCAGTTTTATAAGAAGAATGGATATAGTATTCTGGATAACCTGCCGGCAATGTTTTCAGATACCAGAAATATGCTTTCAGAAATTCCGGATGAAAAAGTCCGTTTTGACTATTATGAAACAGTAAGAGAACTATGGACAAATAATTTCTTTAAACCTATTTCTGCATGGTGCAGAGCTAAAAAGATCGCTCTTACCGGTCATTATATGGAGCATCAGTGGCCATTGGCTTTTGGAGGCTGTATGTCGCCGGCAGTAATGGCTAATTATGAATATGAAGATTGGCCAGGTATTGATTTACTGCAAAGTTTTATGCTGCGCGAGGAAGCATTCCATCCCTTACAGTTAACAATGCAGGAAGTAAAGAGTGTTGCCAACCAGCTGGGAAAAGAGAGGGTATTATGTGAAATTTTTGGAGCCGGTGGATGGGATATTGATATATGCGATATGAAAAGGATTGCTGATTGGGTATTTGTTAATGGGATAAATTTTGTAAACCAACATTTGGTTTACAGTACCATAACAGGTTCAAGAAAGAGAGATCATCCGCAGTCATTTGACTGGAGGGAGCCATGGTGGGATGCATATACAGAAATCAATGATTATATGGCCAGGCTTTCCCTGATACTTTCACAGGGAAAGATGGAACAGCGGATTCTTGTCATTCATCCGACAACTACGGGATATTTGGTCCCTGTATCCTCCGAAGACGGCTGTGTGGAAAAAAAGGAAAATTTCCTTCATAATCCGGAGATGACTCATTATCAGCAGTTACTTCAATTTTTAACAGACAGACAATACGATTTTGATTTGGGAGATGAATATATACTTGAACGGAACGGAAGACCGGAACAGGGGGTGTTAATCTGTGGCAATCAGAGTTACGAAATAATTATATTAAGCAGTGACATGAAAAATATGAGAAGCAGTACCTGTCTAATGTTATCTGCTTATTTGGATCAGGGAGGAAAGGTAATATGTGTAGGAAGTCCCGGTAACTACGTAGATGGAATGTTAAACAGAGAAAACTGGCAAAAATTAATGGGGAATGAATCCTGTATCATGGCCAGTAATGAAAAGGAATTGCCCGGATTGCTTCCAAAAACATATTTTGTATCAGATGCAGCCCTCCCTCAGGGTTTTAACCACATGCGAAGACGGTTGGATGATGGAAGCCTCTTTTATTTTTTTGTAAATCATAGTATGGGAACGGTGGATTGCCGGCTTCAAATGAGAGGAAGCTGCCTTATAAAATGGAATTGTTTTTCCGGGAAACAGGAAAGCATGGAGTACCAGAATGGATCCGGGCTTATCAATTTTCATTTATTGTTGGAACGTAATGAAACTTTACTGCTACAGGTGTGGGAAGAAAGGACGGAAAACGAAGGGGAAAGAAGAATACCCATTCACCAGGATTTGGAGATAGGTTATGAAGAAGTGGAAACGGAATTTGTTTCAGCAGAACCGGAAGAACATAACCGAATGGTATTAGATTATTGTACCTTATATCTGGATGGAGAAGTTTATAAAGGAATCAATGCGGTACAAGCAGGAAGGTTAATTTACCGGAACCGTGGATTTCAAGATAATCCATGGGATAACAGTGTACAATATAAGGATCGGATAATAGCATGTAATAAGTATGGGGAGGAAAGCGGTTTTACCACAGAATATCAGTTCTTTTGTGAAAAGGAACCGTTAGGAGATCTTTGGGTATCTGCGGAATATGCAGAATACTATCGGCTTTTGGTAAACGGCAGACAAGTCGGGTGGAGTAGTCGGAAGGATCGTCTGGATCATCATATAGGAATGGCTGATATAGGAGGATTTGTACACCGGGGAGAGAATCGAATCTGCTTAACAGCACCTGTATTTGATGTAAAACTTGCACTTGAGAGTATTTTTTTAAGTGGAGATTTTTGTGTGGTGCAAAAAGGTAAAAAGTGGGTAATCTCCGAAAAAAGGTCTTTGGTGTTGGGAGAGTTGACGAAGCAGGGATATCCTTTTTACAGCGGAAATATATATTATGAGTTTAGTGTGATACTTCCGCGCAGAACAAGAAATCTGCAGATATCTATACCGTATGGAAAATATTCCAGTTGTTCTGTATACATAGATGGGGAAAAAGAGGGGCTGGTGCAGTTTGACTGCAGAGAAAAGTTATCTCTTGAAAAAGAATATGCGAAGGGAATACATCATATCACGTTAAAGGTGGGGATAGGGCTTAAAAACCTTTTGGGGCCTCACTTTGACAGTTCGAGACCAAGGAACAGAGCGTGGCCGGGAATGTGGAAAAATGCACCTGTTTTTGGACCGGCTGAGGCAGATTCTTATGATCTTATAGAATGCGGAATATATGGACAGCCTGTAATTTTTTACCAATAACTCTATATTGGAGAATGAACAGAAGCGTAGTATAATTATATTGAAAAAGTTATTGACAGGGGCCTATAAACAATAGTTTATAGGCCTTTCAGAGTAAATGAGGGGAAATGTATGAAACTGTTAATAGTAGATGATGAACAGATCGCACTGGAAGGGCTGAAACATATTATAAATTGGGAAGCATATGGAATTGATAAACTGTTTATGACTTACAATATTATTCATGCAAAAGAAATCATTATTCAGGAAAATATAGATGTTTTACTGTGTGATATTGAAATGCCTTTGGGCAGCGGTATCGAATTGTTGGAATGGATTCGTGCTAAAGCAATAAAGATTATGCCTATTTTACTTACCTGTCATTCTGAATTCAAATATGCACAGAGAGCACTGCAATTGGGGTGTATTGATTATCTGCTGAAGCCTGTGGAAGAAGAGGAACTGGGGCGGGTTATGATGCATACAGTACGGAAAATAAAGGAAGAGCAGGGGGCTGCAATAAAGCCGGGGTTACGTAAAGAAAACTTTTGGAAAGAAGTATGGGAAGAATATGTGGAGGAAGAGGAGAATTTTGTAAGGAAGGCGCAATGTTTTTATATTCCGGAAGGAAGAAAAGCAAAATATGCAGCGGTTTTGGTGGGGATAAAGTATATTCCGGAAGAAATTGAAAAATGGCGAAGAGAACTGTTTCATTTTACATTGAAAAATATTGCATCTGAAATTTTTCTGGGGAATGATGAGCTTCCTTTTATAATGCTGGAAAATGGTACGTATCTAATTGTTATTTCGGATCGGGAAAAGACGGGAACAGATGATATTATGGAATGCTGCCAGTGTTTTTTGGAATACTGTATACGAACCTATGGCTGCAGCCTCGTCTGCTATAGTAAAGGCTTTGATAAAGGATGGAGGCTTCCTCATACAATTGAAGAGCTTATGAAATATAACAAAAGAAATTTAATTTCCAATAAAGTGCTCTTTATTGATGGCAAGGAAAAAGAAAAGGAATTCATACAGCGGGAGCCTAAGGAAAAACTGTGGAAAACTCTTTTTTTAGAAAAAGAATATGATTGTCTATATCGGGAAATAGAAAGAGAGTTATTTAGAATGGCTGAGGCATCTAATACAGATAACGTCCTTCTTGCCCAGTTTACCAGGAAAACGTGGGAGCTTTTCAATGATGCTTGTCAGCCGGCGGGAGCAAGGTTGGGAGATTTGATGACGCCTGAAGATGAAATACGTTATCAAAAGCAAGCAATATCAGTGGATTATGCTTTGGATTTTTATAGAAATCTATTTATTAATTTACAGAAAGCAGAGGAATTAAATCAGTTAAAAAATGTGGTGGATAGATTAAAGGATTATATCTCTAAAAATATTGACCAGGATATTACGAGAGAGCAGCTGGCAGAGCTTATGAATCTAAATCCTGATTATCTTACCAGACTGTTTAAAAAAGAAACAGGACAGTCCTTAAAGGATTATATTTTAAAGAAAAAGATGGGAATGGCAAGGGAACTTCTTTCTATGACAGATATGTCTGTCAGTGAAATCAGTATGAGGGTGGGATTCTGTAATTTTTCGCATTTCACAACTACATTTAAGAAATATACGGGTATCCCGCCTTTGATATATCGGAATGAAAAGCAGAAGGAACAGGGGGATGGAGTATAAGATGAAGATTAAGTTGCGAACCTTAAAGGTAGATATTTTCCTGTTTATAGTGTTGTTTGCAGGAATGTTTTTAATTCTTGGCATCAATAACGATATGGCTGTAACGACTTTAACGGAGAAAATATCGGAATCAAATCAGCAGGTACTCCAGTTTTGTGTAAACAGGATATCAGTGAGGTTGTCTCAAATAGAGGATTATATGTTTGCTTATATGGTTGAGAATCCAGATATGTCAGTATTACGTTATGACAGCGAAAATATGGCGGCGAGAGTTCATGTTGTGGATGATTTGTCTGGAATGTATGCAAATTACGGAGATACCAGCGGATTTTTTATTTATATGCCGGGGACAGATTTCCTTGCAATGAAAACATGGAAATTGTGGGAGACCTTGGTTACTATGGAGCTGCGTCGTTTTATAGCTGAAGAATTTGAAAGCTACGAACAAATGATATCCTGGAAAACTATGAATATCAATGGATCCGAGTATTTGTATCATATCCGTTCATACAGGAATCAGCGGATTGGAGCAATTATTAGTCTTAAGACCCTACAGGCCTGGGTGGATATGGATGCCCTGAAAGAGTTCAATGATATTCTTCTTGTGGATAAAACCGGTAAAGCAGTACTAGGAAGAGAATTTGAACAGATACCTATTAATAACATGACGGAATATAGATATTATTACGATGAAGACGGAATAAAATATATTATGATTTCGGAGCCTCTTTCTGGAACTGATCTGATTTACTGCGGAATGCTTTTGAATAAAAATATATTAGGAAATTTGAACCGTTGGCAGTTTGGTCTGATTGCAATGATGATAATCTGCGGTATCGTGGTGATGCTGGGCTCTGTGTTTTTATACTATTCTATTATTAGTCCATTAAATGGGTTAAATCAGGCAATTTCAGGTTTTGCATCAGGAGAATTGGATACCAAAATTAAAAAACACAGTATACATTATGAATTTGAAAATATAAATGAATCTTTCAATTATATGACTGAGCAGATAAAAAAGCTGAAAATTGATATCTATGAACAGAAAATAGAAAGGCAGAGTACACAGCTGAAATATCTTCGTCTGCAAACGAACCCTCATTTTTGTCTTAATGCATTGAATGTCATTTATAGTTTAACGCTTTCAAAGGATATTGATATGATTAAACGGCTTGTGCTGTGCCTGACGAGGCATTCCCGGTATATATTGAAAACAAGTCAAAGTAAGGTTGCTCTGCAGGAGGAGACTGCTTACATATCCAATTACCTGGAAATACAAAAGATACGGTTTCCCTATCATTTTGAGTATGTTATGGAGATTGAAGCGGGACTGGAAGAAATATTGGTACCGCCTTTTATCCTGCAGACTTTTGTAGAAAATACATTTAAATATGCAGTAACGGATTCGGAGAAGCTTAAGATCTTTATTCGTGTTCAAAAAATATGTATGAATATGCTTTCCATCCAAATTGAAGACTGTGGTAGGGGTTTTTCGGATAAGGTTCTGGATTCCATAAGAGAACGAAAGAGAATCACAGATGAAAACATGGAAGAACATTATGGTATCAATAATATATTGGAAAGGCTTGATATTCTGTACAAGGAAGAGTATAAGGCGGTTTTTTCAAATTGTGCGGGTCAGGGAGCGAGGGTGGTCATAGAGATACCTATGGAAGCAGGGTCGGAATTTTGAAAGTAACTGGTCTGATATTTGAAAGAAACAAAATCTATTACCCTTTATAATAAAGCTGTCCGGTTGAGTTAAAAACTTCCGGATGGCTTTATCGTTTATGGAAAGAAAAGGAAACCGAAGAAATAAAAGGTTTAAAGGAGGTATCTATAAATGCAGAGCAAATTTAAGAGGGGGATGAAGCAGCTATATAAACAGAGAGAGCTGCAGGTATTTGCACTGATAGGAGTGGCGGCATTACTTCTGTTTTCCTATCTTCCTCTTTTCGGTATCATTATTGCTTTTAAAGACTACCGGATAAACATGGGGCTGGAGGGCATATTTACCAGTGAATGGGCAGGACTGAAGCATTTTCGGGAATTTTTTGGATTTTACAGGTTTAATGAAATTTTTAAAAATACAGTCATTTTAAGCTTATTGAAATTACTTTTCACCTTTCCGGCGCCTATCCTGCTGGCATTGCTTTTAAATGAACTGAAAAGTAATAAATTCCGCAGAGTTGTTCAAACAGTTAGTTATCTGCCTAATTTTATTTCCTGGGTATTGGTTTTTACCATTGCCAATGCCTTCCTGAATGCAGATACGGGAGTATTAAATCAGATATTATTACACATGGGTCTGACAGACGCACCGGTTCCTTTTCTAACTTCATCGGACTGGTTTTATGGTGTAGCAACCTTTCTGGCAGTTTGGAAAAACTCAGGGTACTGGGCAATTATTTTTCTGGCAGCTATTTCAGGAATCGATCCTCAATTATATGAGGCGGCTGAAATGGATGGGGCGGGACGTGTTGCCCGGATTTGGTACATAACTTTGCCTGGTATCAAAGCTTCTGTCATTACAGTATTGATTCTCTCCATCGGCAGTCTGCTGGGGGGAGGAATGGGAGGATCCAATTTTGATCAGTGCTATATCTTTGGAAATGCCATTAATAATTCGGCATCCGAAATTATTCAGACATTTGCGTTCAAAACAGGACTTGCAGAAGGCAGGTTTGCCTATGCTACGGCCGTGGATTTAGTACAGTCGATGCTGTCTGTTACATTGATACTTATAAGTAATAAGATCGCTAAAAAAGTAACCGGAGAGGGGATTTTCTGATGAAAAGAAAGAAAAAAAGTGCAACGGAGGACTGGCTGATCGACATTTTTGTATGGGTAGCATTGATCCTTGTCTTTCTTATAACGGCTTATCCTTTTTATTATATTGTGATTGCTTCTTTTAATGATGGGTATGATTTTATGAGAGGAGGCATTTATTTTTTCCCAAGAGAGTTTACGTGGTCCAATTACACCAGTCTTTTGGGGCAGGAAAAATGGATGGATGCTTTTAAAATATCCTTTATCAGGACAATTGTAGGAACAGCACTTACAGTTTTTGTAACCTGTCTGGTATCTTATTCTCTTTCCAGGAAAGAACTTATGTTTGGAAAGGTTTATCGGTTCATGGTCGTGTTTTCTATGTATGTGTCAGGAGGATTGATACCTTTTTATATCGTATTAAAGAATCTTCATTTACTCAATACGATATGGGTATATATATTTCCATCCATGCTGAATCTTTTTTTTATTATTGTGGGCATCAATTTTTTTGCTGCAATTCCCAATTCTCTTGTGGAGTCTGCAAAGTTGGACGGTGCATCGGAGTTTAAAATTTTTATGAGAATTGTACGCCCTGTATCGACACCGTTTATAGCTACCTTGGCTTTGTTTTCAGCTGTGAATCAATGGAATGCGTGGCTTGACTCCACTTATTATGTGAGTGATGAAAGCCTGCGGACTATTGCGTACAGGATGCTTACAGAAATTAACCAGTCGGTGGGGCAGGCGGTTTCGGGAGGGACAATTGTAACAAAATCAACCGCATTAACTACACAGTCATCAGCTATGGTATTATCTATGCTGCCAATAATGTTGGTATATCCGTTTCTTCAGAAATATTTTGTAAAGGGTATTATGATAGGCGCTGTCAAAGAATGAGTGATAGAAGGAATTCTATCTTCACTATAAAAATGAAAATAGTAGGAGGAAGAAGTAATGAAAAGAAACTATTTTAACAAATGGGCCGCTGCGGTATTGACATTTACCATGCTGCTTACAGGATGCGGCCAGGCAGCAGACAGTAATGCAACGGATAATGAGATCTTACCTGAATCTGCTGCGGAAACAGATTCTGAGGTGAAGGGTGATTCCGCTTCATCTGAAGTTGCCTCTGAGAGCAGTGGGGATAGGCAGACATTAAAGTTGTTTGTAGATGAGACATGGTGGCCTTATGATTCTTGGAATGGAAGAATTCCGGAAATGGTATCTGAAAAATTGGGAATTGATATTGAGGTTACTGTAGCGGCAGATGATACGGCAATGAATTTGATGATAGCATCAGGTGAAATGGGAGATTTGGTGTGTACAGGAAAATTCGGAAGGATGTCTGACTCCAATGTTTGTTACAGTCTGGATGAATTGGCTGAAATGGCGGGTGAAGAATTGGAGCTGCATTCTGTACTCCGATATGTAAATACTGCAGATGATGGAAATATTTATACTGTAATGGCAGGTTTTTCACCGGAGTGTGATATGAAACAGTATGATAAGGCCGTATATGAAGGACCCGGATTGGCTGTACGTACAGATATTTATGAGGAACTGGGTTCTCCCGAAGTGAAGGATTTGGATGACTTTGAAGCCCTGCTGGCCCAGGTAAAGGAAAAATATCCGGACAAGATTCCCTTTATCTATAATTCCGTACATAATAACAATTTTATCAAGGTATTGTTCGGGGCTACGACAGGTTCGGAAGGTTTTATAGATATGGATGGAAAAGCTGTTCCATTCATTAAAGATCCGAATCTGAAAGCCTATTACGCCACGATGAACGAATGGTATCGTAAAGGATATATGAGTGATGAAAACTTTGCATTTACATCGGATGATAACGATCTGGAATATATGATTTCAGATAAGGTTTTTGCAGTAAGCAAGTATTGCGATACAGAAAATGTTTTCAATGGAAGAATGGAAAAAGCTGGCTGTGACTTTACAGTAACCCAGTTGATTGATTTAACAAATATGGATGGTGCCAAATTCCATCAGACCACAGCCGGCTGGAGAGGGCTTTTTGTACCTAAGAGCTGTTCTAATCCTGAACTGGCATATAAGTTTATTAAGTTTGCCTTGTCCTGGGAAGGCCAGGAGCTGATGCAGTGGGGAGAAGAGGGCGTTGACTGGGAGTGGAGTGAAGATAAAAGCTACCCTGTCATGAAATACGACTTTGATAATCCCAATACGGAGGAAGGTGTGAAATATTGGGGATGGATGTATCATAACAGTGTAACGAATTCTATTCCTGGTTATGAGAACGGCGGGGCTACTTATGCAGCGAAAAAGGCAATTACAGATATTGCTGAGGTAAATCCTATACTCGGAATGCTCAGATTGAATGCAGATTCAGAAGAACAGGCAATTATGAAGAACCTGAGTGAATTGTATAAAACAAAATCCGTGGAAATTATCACAGCACCAAGCGCGGAAGCCTCTGAGAAACTATACGAGGAAATGCTTACGACGGCAGATGAACTGGGAATAGAAAAATTGGAGGAATGGGCCGTTCCCCGTTATGAGGAAAAAAAGGCCGGCTATGATGCTATTAAGGATAACGAAAAATAATACAGAGAGCTCATAAGTAAAAGAGGGATGCAATCTTCCAATAGCCGGAATACTATAGAGGGATAAAATAATGAGATTTTTCTGCAGAACTGACGGTATAATAAACGATTAACTGACTGTAAATTCCACTAAAACCGCGGCATACGAAAAAATGTATGCCGCTTTTTTTATTAGGAATTTCCGCCCAGCAAAACCGTTAGTTTTTTCCTGAACCGTGCCTGAATCACCCGCCATAATAAGAGATGACACAAAAAATATCGTATTGTCTTTTCACAGCTCTAAAGATATAATCAGAACCATAATTCCGGCTGGGAGCCAAAAGGAGAGTAAAGAACATGTCAAAACCAGAGAAATTTCTGAACATTGGAATCAGCATATTGGAAGCGCGGGGAGAAAAGCCCGGCTGCAGCGGAAAGCAGCTGTGGAGCATGATCCGGCAGGCACGGAACCTGCTGGAGGAGCAGGGTATTATTTATTCTGATGAGGAGCCGGGACAGAAGACGATGGGAACTCTTCGTGTGCTAGTTCTGGACGAGAACGGGAATCCCACACCCGCCCAGGTGAAGCTGTTCCCCTTAAAATCCGGAGAATCTGCCAAGACCTTTCACAGGGTCAACGGACGGATCGATATGATACGGGAGATGACCGGTGAAGACGGAAGCCTGGACAAATTTCTTCCCACAGGCGCCTATATAATGGAAATTTCCAAAGGCAGTGAATATATCATCCTCATGGAGGAAGTGAGGGTGACTGAGACAGAGATGACAAAAAGCTTCCGGCTGGAGCGCTTCGTTCATCTGGGGGAACGGGGCTATTATGCCGGGGATCTGCATCATCACAGCATCTACAGCAGCCCGGTTTACGGCGGGGACGATGATGTGTGCGAAACCCCGGAGGAGGTGAGCTGCTCTATGCGGGCTATGGGGCTTTCCTATGGAGCCCTCAGTGATCACCATAACACACTGAATCACGACAGCTGGCGGGCACAGGAGAAAGAGGATTTTCTGCCGATCGTCTCCAAGGAAATATCTACTACCAATGGCCATGTAATGGCAATGGGAGTGGAGAAGGATGTCATTTACCATGCCCCTTTTGGGGAAGAGCGGACGGAAGAGGCGCTGCGTGCCGAGTTCAGGAGTGTTACCGAACAAATCCGCAGGGAAGGCGGTCTGCCTCAGCTGAATCATCCGAGGGATTACAGTGTTTCCACTTCTTTTAATCCGGCCTTTTACGACATGCTGGATATATTCCAGACCATGGAAATCTGGAACGGCTCCCATCCCATGTACTATGGCACCACCAATGCCGATGCGGCGAAGCTGTGGAGGGATTTGCTGGAGCAGGGCAGGTATATTCCGGCTGTAACGGGAAGTGATACACACAATATACGGGCGAATGATTACCATGAATTATTCCGTGAGATCATGTGGCTCTGCGAAACGCTGGAGGAACACAGGGAAATCAGGGAAAGTCTGGCTGAAGAATATCAAACAGAATGGGACTGTCTGGAGCTGCTGCATAAAAGCCTGCTTCCTGCCATGGAAAAATGGGCGGAGAGCAATCTGACCAGCGGCGGTGTAAAGACGTATGTGAAGCTGGAGGGGAAACACACCGTACAAAAGGTATTGGATGCACTGCGCAAGGGGCAGAGCTTTCTGACCAATGGCCCGATTCTGTATGCGGAGCCGCGAAAGGAAGGGATGGCGCTTACCATTCTTGGTAACCTGCCTCTGGAACAGCTGTATATTTATGGCAGCGGCGGATATGAGAGAAAAATGGCGCTGACGGAACGGGAGGAAACCCAGGGGAAGAAATATTATGATTACAGCCTGATACTCCCCTGGAATGAGGAAATCAGGGAATGCAGATGGCTCTTTTTTGCAGCGGCATCTGATTTTACCAATCTGGCGATTACCAATCCAACGCAAAATATGCAATATTTTTGGTGATTTAAAAACAATTAATACATAGACTGGGAAACCATATATGGTTATACTAAAAACAATCAATGAAACGATCAGTGTCTTAAAGGTTTAGGACGTTCTACGAGAAGCCGGCCTGTTGATTGGCTCTTTCGGTATTCGGAAGGAGATTCGTTGCAGAACTTATGGAAAACCCGGTTAAACTGGGAGAAGCTGGTGAAGCCGCAGGCGGAAGAAATATCGGTTATCTTGTCTTCCGTATTCAGCAGCAGGAACTGGCAGTTGCGGATCCGGACCAGGTGGATATACTGGGTAATCGTATAGCCGGTGACCTCCCTGAACTGGTGGGAGAGGTAAAAGGGATCCATGTAAATGCTTTTCGCAAGCCCTTCCAGAGTGAGGTTATCCATATAATGGGTATGGATGTGGTTGGCTACGGTGTAGATACGTTCTGAAAGGCGGTCCTGCGGATTCTCTGTCTCATAAATATTGTAATCGTGGAAAGCTTTCAGGTAATACAGGAACTGGGTAAAAAGGCTGTGTACCATGAGTTCATAGGCGCCGGTCATTTCCTGGGCTCCGGCCTGACGGGACAGCGCCACGATTTCATTGAGAATCCGCACCAGAACCTCCTGTTGGGATTCCGGAAAACGGAAAATGGGTACCGTATCATGAAAGGGAGTCAGGAGATTTTCGTAGGTATCTTTGAACCCATAGCCATCGTCGCGGTACATAAAGGTGATGACCAGCCTCTTGGAAGGGGTGTCACTGGGGTAAAAGGATTTATGAAGGCGGGAAGGCTCCAGAAGAACGAAATCGTTGGTCCGGATTCGGTAGGGGATTCCTTCGATGAAATGTGTGGCCATTGGGCTTAACAGGATATGAATTTCATAGTAGGAATGAAGATGCTCAAATTCCATGTTCTTTTCCGTAGAACGGACGTCAAAATCAAAAAAATAAAATAAAGAATTTTCAATATCATTGATAATGATAAAATGTTTTTCTTCATATTCAATTGTCTGAGGCATGGAGATAGTACCTTCTTTCTGCTGCAGCAGCATTAAGTCAATTTTTTCACCATTATATTATATCAGGGCAAATGCTAAAAGACAAGCAATATGGGAAAAGATATTCAGGAGGATAAAGGTATGTTACAAGAGGTAGACAGAAAGCTCCGGCTGTTGATAGGAGCCTTTACAGGGATCTTGTACGAGGATGACGATATATTCATGGAGAAGATGCGCAGGAAGAAAAATCTTCCTGAGGAAGAACTGCAGAAATATGCGCACTGGGAATGGACTCAGGGAGTAGGGCTTTACGGTATCTGGAAATTGTTTGCTGCTTCCGGAGAAAAGGAATATCTGGAAATACTCACCCGGTACTATGACAGACAGCAGCAGGTAGGCTTTCCTCAGTGCAATGTGAATACCGTGACCCCTTATCTGACCATGTCCTATCTGGCGGAGTACCTGCAGAGTGAGGTTTATATGAAGCCCTGCCGGGAGGCGGCGGAATGGGTTATGTATCAAATGCCCAGAACCAGGGAGGGCGGGATACAGCATATGACTTCGGATGATGTCAATGAGCAGGAGCTTTGGGATGATACCCTGGTGATGACCGTACTTTTTCTGGCAAATATGGGAAGAATACTGGATCGGGAGGATTACCGGAATGAAGCCCAGTATCAGTTCATGGTTCATATGAAATATCTGCAGGATCCCAAAAGCGGCTTCTGGTACCATGGCTGGACCTTCCTGGAACGGAACCATTTTGCAGGAGCCTTCTGGGGACGGGGGAATTGCTGGATAACCATTGCGATTCCGGAACTGCTGAGCAGCATTCCCTGTTCTGAGCCTGTGGAGCGTATTTTAAAGGAAGCCCTGTGCAACCAGGTGGATGCCCTGGCGGAGTGTCAGGCGGAAAGCGGTATGTGGCACACGCTGCTGGATGATCCGGAATCCTATGAGGAGGCCAGCGCCACCTGTGGTTTTGCATATGGAATCCTGAGAGGCGTACACTGCGGGCTTCTGGAAGAAAAATGGCTGGAGGTGGCGGAACGGGTGCTGAAGCCGGTTCTGGCCCTGATATCGGAGGAAGGCGTCCTGGGGCAGGTATCCTATGGAACCCCCATGGGCAGAGAAAACAGGGAATTCTATAAAGAAATCCCGCTGAGGCCCATGCCCTATGGACAGGCGCTTGCCATTTTGTTCCTGGTGGAATGGAAGAAGGGGCATACATAAATTTGACGGAAGGATTGGATTTATCAAATCAACAGGAGGACATATGAAAGGGAAGAACACACCGTCCGGAGCGGACTGGAAAAAAACAAACGGAAAGCTTTACCTTAGAAATAACTGGCAGCTGTATGCTATGCTGCTGATTCCCGTCATCTACATGATTTTGTTTAAGTACAAACCTATGTTGGGCGTAGTCGTAGCATTTAAAAAGTTCAATATCTACCAGGGTATCTGGGACAGTCCATGGATAGGGCTGACACATTTTAGGGAAGCCTTCACATCCGGGGATTTCTGGGATGCATTGAAAAATACGCTGATCCTGAACATAGGGGATTTGATTATCGGCTTTCCTATTCCCATCTTCCTGGCCATTTTTCTGAATGAACTGCGCAGCGGGAAGGTGCGTAAGGTGACGCAGACACTGCTTTATCTGCCGAATTTCCTGTCCTGGGTTATTATTTCCGGCATTGCCACCCAGCTGTTAGCCAATTCCGGCATGATTAACAATATTGTTAACGCCCTGGGCGGTGAGAGCATTCCCTTTCTGAGCAGCAGCGGGATATGGCGGTTTGTATACTGGTTTTCCGGAGTATGGCAGGGAGCCGGTTATTCTCTTATCGTATATCTGGCGGCCCTGATGGCTACGGACGCTTCCCTGGGAGAGGCTGCTTATATAGACGGCGCCACGCGGCTGCAGCGTATCTGGCATGTGACTCTGCCGCAGATTTCTTCCACCATTACCGTACTGCTGATTATGCAGATTGGCAAGCTGGTGTCCATCAGCTTTGACAGGCCTTATCTGATGGGCAATACCATGGTGCGTAATGCATCCAACGTAATCAGCACCTATGTATATTCCATTGGTCTGGCATCCGGCCGCTTTGACTTTGCTACGGCGGTAGGCCTTTTCCAGACGGTAGTGGGCGTCGTGCTGGTTCTGCTGGCCAACTGGGTGATTAAGAGAATAGGACAGGAGGGTATTGTATAATGAACAGCGGAATTAACAGCAAAACAGAAAAAATATTCCAGTTCTTCTGGACGGCATTCTTTATACTGATAACGGTAATCGCAATGATTCCGATTCTGCGTGTTATCTCCGTATCCTTCAGCTCCAAAGATGCGATTACGGCGGGCAGGGTGTTTGTATTCCCGGTGGGCTTCAACACGGAAGCCTATAGCAGGGCGCTGCAGAGCGGAAGCTTCGTACGGGCCTTCGGTTATTCCATCGTGCTGATGCTGGGTTCCACCGCAGTGAATCTTCTGATGACCGTACTCGCGGCATATCCGCTTTCCAAAAAGGGATTGAAAGGCGGCGGCATCATTATGACTCTGTTTGTGCTTACCATGTATCTGAACCCCGGCATCATCCCGGAATATTTGAATGTAAGGGACTTCGGCATGATTGATACGGTGTGGGCTTTGATCATTCCCGGTGCGCTGAGTGCCTACAATATGATTATCATGTGCAATGCTTTCCGCGGGATTGATTCCGCAATTTATGATGCGGCCAAGATAGACGGCTGCAGCCAGGTTACCACACTGACCAGAGTGGCGCTTCCCCTGGTGTACCCCACCATGGCGACCCTGGGCCTGTTCTATGCGGTAGGCCGCTGGAACGGTATCAGTGATGTCCTGTACTATATTAACACCTCATCACTTTACACGGTACAGATGGTTCTGAAGCAGTTCGTGGAGGCGGTAAATGTATCCGTAGAGGAGGGTATGACCACAAATCTGATAGCGGAAAATATCAAAGCGGCAAGTATTGTGATTTCTATGCTCCCGATGCTCATTGTTTATCCGTTCGTACAGAAATTTTTCACCAAGGGTATCATGATTGGCGCTGTAAAAGGCTGAGAGGTATGGTTTACGTTAAACGATATCCGGCAAAAACCTGGATATTTTTAATAAAGGAAGCATTAATAAATTTAACATGGAGGAATAGCTATGAAGAGAAAAGGTATTTTCAGGAAGACACTGGCAGTTGCCCTTGCCGCAGCAATGACCTTGGCGGCAGCAGGGTGCGGCGGAAAAGACACAAGCGCCGGCACCACAGGCGGAGGAACGGCTCAGACGGCTGACGCGGGCACGGAATCTTCGGCTGCAGCCGGAACAGAAGCTGGGGAAAAAGGGAAAGAGGTAACCATCCGCGTGATGGCATGGGACAGAGGAAATGCGGCTCCCGGAACCACTACGGAGAATAATGCGCTGACAAAGTGGATTCAGGAACAGGTGAAAGAACTGTATAATATCAATGTGGAATATGTATCCGTTCCCCGTTCGGAGTCCGATGACAAGCTGAATATCATGATGTCCGGCGGAACGGCACCGGATATTGTATTTACCTATGATCAGTCCTTGTTCTACAGCTATGCAAGCAGCGGCGCGCTTAATGAACTGACGGACGCTTATAATCAGTATGGCTCCAATATCCAGACCTACTGCGGCGAAGCCCAGGATATCAGTATGGTGGGTGATCAGAAGTATGCGGTGATGAAGCAGAGAGGTACGGAAGAACCCCGCCACATGGCATACATCAGAAAAGACTGGCTGGATGAGCTTGGAATGGAAATGCCCACTACAAAAGAAGAACTGGGCGAATACCTCTATGCCGTAAAGGAAAAGAATCTGGGCGGCAGCACCACCATTCCCTGGGCAATGAGCGGACGGAATGATACAGAGAAGATGTATTTGAATTTCCTGGGTTCCTATGTGGATCTGCCGGATGACCGTACCGCCTATACTTACAGTGAAACCTTTATGGCAGTGGCTCCCGGTGCGGAGGAAGGCCTGAAGCAGCTGAACCAGTGGTACAATGATGGCCTGATAACCAAAGATTTCCCTACCGATACGGCAGAGGATGTTTTCATGGCGGCCATTTCCAACGGCAGCGTGGGCTTCCTGCTGGATGATCCTTATCATCCCCATGCAAGCTTTGAAATACTGAATAACGCGGTGGGACATGAGACCTTTGTACCCGTACAGTGCTTTGATCTGCCGGACGGCAGCTACAGGACTCCTTTTGAATATCGTTATGCCATGTTTGTCATGATTCCCTCCAGTGCAAACGAGGAGAAGGTGGCAGCCTGTATGAAGTATCTGAACTGGATGGCGGATCCCGAGGTTGCCCTCAATATCCGTTATACTCCGGAACATAAGGTAGATGATCTGGGAGTGGCTGTAGAGCCGACCGAAGCGGAAAAGAATGAAAAAGGCTATCCCGGAACCTGTGACGATCTGTGTATCATGAACCTGAACTTTGAATGGGCCAACGATCCCGAGATACTGGCTCAGACCTCTTTTAACAACCAGGCAACCGAGTGGGCAAGCCTTGAATGGTATCAGAATTTCCAGGCAGTAAAGGATGTAGGAAAATTCCGGTTCCCGGTATATTCCTATATCACTGAGGATGAGCAGACCTATGGTACGGATGTGAAGACCCGTATGGTTGAGTTCGTATACCGCTGTATCGTAGCTCCCGCGGATCAGTTTGATGCAACCTATGAATCCGGTTATAATGAATTGGTAAATGCAGGTCTGCAGAAGATTCTGGACGGAAGAATGGAATATTTCGACAGCATGAACTAATGTGCGGCAATACGGGAAGCGGATTCCCGGTGCAGCGATAGTTATAGTCACTGATAGCAGAATAAGCCTGTTACTCCGGTAGCAGGCTTTTCTCAGGCAGTCAGGGCAAAGGGCAGACGGCAGGGGCTGAGGGGCAGGTACTGAGGGGCAGGTAACGGCAGAATGCGGAACGGTAACAGGATTTTTTTACAAGGATAAAATTACGCGCCTGAATGACACTTGTCAGTGCCTGGCAACAGGAAAGGAATGGATTAAATTTATGGAAAAACATTATAAGAAAATATTGAAGGACACCGAGGATCGGGTATTCAGCCGTCTGCGGATCCAGGAACTGGATGAGAAGAGCCCCTGGTACGGAGGCTTTTACGACAGGGATCGGATCGTTCAGGCCAAGTATGCCATTATCTGCGTGGAACCCATGATTACTCTGTACTGCAATCCGGACAGCCGGTATTATCGCAGCTCCCTGCTGGCACAGCGGGCGGAGCTGGGCCTTTCTTATATCCGCAGCGTACAGCATGAAAACGGCCTCTTTGATTATGTTACCTGCAATTTTTTCTCCGCGCCGGATACGGCTTTCTGCATCGGCTTTTTTATCCCGCTGTATGAGTATCTTAGCAAGAAGGAGGAGCGTACCGGACAGGAAGAGGATTTCCTTCGGAAAGTGGGGGAAATTGTACATGACGGCGCATACGGCCTGCTGGAGGGCGGCTTCCATACCCCCAACCACCGTTGGGCCATCGCCTCCACGCTGGCAAAATGCGGGATGCTTTTCGGAGATAAAAAACTGGCGGAATCCGCTGAAATCTACCTGAAAGAAGGGATCGACTGTAATGCCGACGGGGAATTCGCGGAGAAATCCGCCGGGAATTATAACAGTGTCAATAACGATGCCATGCTGATGCTTTCCGATGCCTTCGGAGATGCCCAATATGAGCAGCATACCATCCGGAACCTGCATATGATGCTCACCTACTGGGAGCCGGACGGAAGTATTTTTACTGCCAATTCCACCCGTTTTGACAAGGACAGGCTGGTGTATCCGCTGAGTTATTATATGGAGTACCTGGCTATGGGCATGAAATATGACATCCCTGAATTCCTGGGGATGTGCAATACGATTTTTGATATTATAGAGGAAAAGAAGATACCATCCCCGGAGTGCCTGATTTATCTGATGCTGCACCCCGAATACCGCAGCTTTGAATACGAGGGACGTTATGAGCAGCCGGATTTTGCCCGGTTTTACGAAGATTCCGGAATCCTGCGGGCCAGGAAGGGGCATTACAGCTACACGGTGATGCGGGAGAAATCCAATTTCCTTTATTTCCATAACGGAACCAGCAAGCTGGAGATGAAGGTCGCGGGAAGCTTCTGCGAGCATCGGGCGTTTAAGGCGGAGACGATGGAAATCCTGGCCGACGGGACGGCTCATCTGCACCAGACCATGAGGGGCTGGTATTATCTGCCGTTTGAAGAGAAGCCGGAAACCAGCGATTGGTGGAAGATGGATCAGAGCAGCCGGAAGAAAAAGCTGGGGCCGGATATGGAGATCGATGTGTACGTGAAGCCCGCGGAGGGCGGCATTGATGTACGTGTGGTGACTGACGGTGTGTCCGGGGCGCCCTGGAGGGTGGAATTGGCTTTTTCCGGCATTGAATTCATGGCAAGCGAACATGTGATGCTCCCTGTGAACGGCAGTGAAGTGCTGGTAATCAAGGATCCGGAGCTGGAGGCTTACAATGAAAAGGACAGCCTGCTGATCGGGCCGGGCTTTGGAGAGCATCGCTTTACGGAAGGAAAAGAAGACAGCGAGGCCAAGACGCCGGGAGCCGTTACGGTATATTTTACAGATTACACGGCCTTCGATCATACGATTCGGATCCGCAACCGCAGGGATTTGGAGGAAAAACTGTTTTATACAAGCTGAAGGTCATAGAGCTTTTTATACAGCCCGTTTTGGGAAAGAAGTTCCTGGTGGGAGCCGGATTCCTCAATCCGTCCCTTGTGCATGACAATGATTTTATCCGCATGCTGGATGGTGGACAGGCGGTGGGCAACCATTATGGTGGTACGGCCTTCCATCAGCCTGGAAAGCGCCTGGGTTATCAGGGCCTCGGTTTCCGTATCGATATTGGCCGTGGCTTCGTCCAGCACCAGGATGGCGGGCTTATAAGCCAGCGTCCGGGCAAAGGAAAGGAGCTGCCGCTGCCCGGCGGAAAGGGTGCTGCCCCGTTCCGTGACCGGTGCGTCATAGCCTCCGGGGATTTTGCTGATAAAAGGATCCGCATGGACAATACGGGCGGCCTCCTTTACATCCTCCAGGGTTATGGCTTCATTGTTCAGCGATATGTTGCTTTTGATATCCCCGGTGAAAATAAACACATCCTGCTGTACCTGGCCGATGGCCGCGCGCAGCACGTCGGTATCAATATCCCGTATGTTAACACCGTCAATGAGGATTTCCCCTTTCTGGATATCGAAATAGCGGCCTATCAGGTTAAGGATGGAAGATTTCCCGGCGCCGGTTGCACCTACAAATGCGATTTTTTCTCCGGGACGGATCGTAAAGCTGACATCCTTCAGGATATAGTCCTCCTTCTCATAGGCAAACCAGACATGGCGGAATTCGATCCGGCCCTGGATCTGTACGTTTACAGGCCTGGCGGGCTTCACGATTTCCGGTTTCTCATCCAATATGGAGAAGATTTTTTCTGCGGAGGCCAGGGAGGACTGCAGGGTTCCGAACTGCTCCGCCAGTTCCTGGATGGGTTCAAAAAAGGAGCTTATGTAGCTGATAAAAATGAACAGGGTGCCCAGGGAGAGAGTGCCCTTAAGCACATAGGAGCTTCCCGTCCCAATGATGATAATCATAGCCAGGATGGAGAGCATGTAAATGGAAGGGCGGAAGATGGCAAAGGTCATGACCTCTCTCCAGTTTGCCTTGTACAGCTCCTGGGATTTCGTTTCGAAGGCTTTGTATTTTTCCTCCTCTTTGGCGAAAACCTGAATCAGCTTCATGCCGGAAAGATGTTCGGACAGGAAGGTGTTAAGCTCCGTAATTTTGTTTCGGGTCAGCTGATAAGCCTTGCGGGACAGAGAACGGAAAAAGAAGGTTAAAACAGTAACCACCGGCAGCAGAAGAAAGGATACCAGAGCCATGGCGGCATTGATGGAAAGCATGACTACGGCATAACCTATGATTTTCACCACGTTCTTAAACAGCTTTACCAGGATGGAGGAGAACAGCTCGTTGACGGCTTCCGTATCGTTGGAGACCCTGGTGACCAGCTTTCCCACAGGCGTGGTGTTGAAAAAATTCAGGGAAAGGCTGTGGATATGGCCGAAAACCTCCTCGCGCATCCGGTAAATAATGCTTTGTCCCATTTTCTGCAGCATCCAGGTATCCGCGGCATTGAGGGCAAACCCCAGAAGAAGCATGAGAAGATAAAGGGCTGCCGCCATCAGGATTCCGTTAAAATCGGAATGTCTCAGTATTTTTAAATCATCCGGGGTAAGAGGCTGCGCCCCGTCCTTCACGTAGGTTTCCAGTATTGCATTATCCGCCCCTTCCAGCTGGCGGCACTGTTCCCGGGAGAGGCCTTCCGCCATATAATAGGTGTCCTGATACAGGAACAGCTGATACCAGGACGAAGGGTTTCCCTGTCCGGCAGAACGCTCCGCCGCCGCTTTTGTGAGCCATAGATCCTTGTAGGGAACGGCGCCCGGCGCGTCTTGTGAGGAGACCTCATAGGGATGGTAGTAGCCGTTAATATAGTCATCTATGGCATCACCGATGATGATGGGGCGGTAAAGCTCCACTACGATGATGAAAAGCACCAGGAGTGTGGCCGCCGCCATGGTCCATTTATGCGGTTTCAGGTAAGCAAGCAGTCGCTTCATCCGTTCATTCCCCCTCTTTCTGTATCATCTGCGCCGTTCTTCCAGACGGCCTGTTCTTCCCCCATGGCAGCTTCCAGCTGCTGCTTTTCGAACATATCCCGGTAAATGCCGTTCTGTGCCATCAGGCTTTCGTGATTCCCGATTTCCTTTGCCTCCCCGTCCTCCAGCACCATAATAACATCCGCGTTCTGGATGGTGGATATCCGGTGGGCGATGAGCAGGGTCGTTTTCCCCCTGCGGTTTTCTTTCAGATTCTTAAGGATACGTTCCTCCGTGTCCGTATCCACGGCGGAAAGCGAGTCGTCCAGTATAAGGATGGGCGAATCTTTCATCAGCGCCCGTGCGATGGAGCTGCGCTGCTTCTGCCCGCCGGAAAGGGTTACGCCCCGTTCACCCACAATGGTTTCATAGCCGTCGGGGAAGGAAACGATGTTTTCATGGATACAGGCCACCGAGGTGGCGCAGGTTATGGCATCCATGTCTTCCTCTCCGGCGCCGAAGGCGATATTGGCCTTCAGGGTATCGGAAAAAAGAAAATTGTCCTGGGGCACGTAGGCGATATTTTCCCGGAGGGCCTTCAGCGGGATGGTATTGATATCCCGCCCGTCAATGAGGATCATGCCGGGCTTGGTATTGTAAAGGCGGAGAAGCAGGTTGACCAGCGTTGACTTGCCGTTACCGGTGCGGCCGATAATGGCAAGGGTGGTGCCTGCAGGGATCTCCAGATTGATATCCTTCAGAGTGGGCTCGCTGTGCCCGCGGTGGATAAAGGTCAGGTGGGAAAAGGTGATATCCCCCCGTATCTCATCCGGCGGCTGCACATCCTTCCGGTCATATATTTCCGGCTTCTCATCGAAGATTTCCCGGATACGGCGGGTGGAAGCGGAGCCCTGGGAGAACATGTTGATGGCGTCCCCGCAGGCCAGCCTGGGCCAGACCAGCATATTGATATACTGGTTGAAGGCTACAAAACGGCCCCGGGGTATTTCTCCCCCGAGAGCCAGATAGCCGCCCTAGACCAGGGTGATGCGGCTGCTCAGTCCGATGATGACGTCAAGAAGCGTCAGGACCACGGCCTGCAGGCGTACCACGTTCAGGTTTTTATCCATGGTGTGCCGGTTTGCCCGGGCAAAGGCGCGCATCTGGGAGCGTTCTCTTACAAAGGCCTTGATGACGCGGACGCCGGAAAAGCTTTCCTGCACAAAGTCCGTCAGATCGGAAACGGCCTCCTGGCGCTCCCGGAACCTGGCGTGCATGATTTTGCCATAGTAAATTTCCCCGGCGCAGATGAGCAGCATGGGGATGATTGCCAAAAGCGTAAGACGGATATTGACATAGTACATCATCTGGCATATGACCATTATTGTCATGACACTGGCATCGAACACACAGATGACAGCGGGGCCGATTGCCATCCGGATCGCATTCAGATCACTTGTGAAGCGGGTCATCAGATCCCCGGTTTTATGTTCGTTATAATATTCCACGCTCATTTTTTCCAGATGGCGGAACATATCGTTGCGAAGCTCTTTTTCAATGGAACGGGATGCCCCGAACAGGAAAAAACGCCAGAGAAACCGTCCCAGCGCCAGCGTCAGGCCCAGTCCGAAAATGGCCAGAAGGCACAGCCTGATGCCATTCCAGTCCAGTGAATGGGCGGTGAGCCCGTCTGTGATCGTTCCGGTAAGCCTGGGAATGAAAAGATTGGCGAAGTCCACCACAAAGAGGGTGATAATACCGGCTGTGTACTGGTATTTATGCCGCTTTATATATTGGAAGAGAAAGGTAAAGGAATTCAAGAGAGTACCTCCTTGGTTTTGATGCAGGAATGAATAGCGGGGACAGCCCCTTAATCAAAAAACGGCAGCATAATGGATTCGGCCTCGCGGATACCGCCGGTGATGAGCTTTTCTTTTCCGGCCTTAAATATATCAAGGGCCAGGCACTGCAGCTGTGACGCAAACAGCCCCGCATCCTTTTCTTCCAGGCTTTTCAGCAGCATGGAGGTTGACCGGGAATCAAATCGGAAAGCATAGGGCTTCATATCATTCAGAGGATATCCCAGATACTGAAAGTACATCAGCCCACCCAGTATCTGCCTTAAGGCAGGCGACTGTGCCTTCTCGTTCAGCAGGCCGAAGCAGACGCCGAAGGTCATGTAATAGTCCCCTGAAATTTGAATACTCTGCAGCCAGGATATCGTTTCCTGAATGGAACGGTCGGGCAGCCCGGGAAAAACGGACAGGGCTACGTCTTTGCAGATGATCAGGATGATCTGCATGCTCTGCAGATACTGAAGCAGCGCTTTTTTTAAATTGGGGGAAGTGAATTTGGAAAGCGGCGCCGGGTTATCCAAACCTACCAGCACCCGGGTCCCTTTTCCGGGTATAGCCTCCACAATTCCAAGATCACTGAGTATTTTCACGGCGCGGCGCACGGTAATTAACGGCATGGAATACTGTTTGGCCAGGGTCCCGTACGATGGAAGAAACTCCTGGTTCCCGTAGGAAGAATAGATTTTCCGGAGAAGCTTCATTGCCAGATTAAAATTGACCAGCGGGCGTTCCGAAAAATAATTCCACTCATAGGAAATTGGTTCAACCGGACAATCGGGCACAGGCAGCGAATTGTGATACAGGCGTATCTCCTCAATCTGTTTTTGGTAAAGGCTGATCAGCAGAGCTTTCAACGGACCGTAATCGGATGCCTTACACAGGGAAAGTATCTGTGCTGTGGCCCTTTTTAAATAAGTCATATAGCCATAGACATATGCCTTATCCCCCAAATGCATAATCGAAGGGTGCCCAAAGAAAATGGCGCTCTGATACAGGTTGACAAACAGAGGGTTTCCCAGGGCTTTCAGGATATGAAGAAAAAATTCGTAGTACGGATATTCGGTATAAGGCGACATCCGGCCATAGATTTCGTCGAGCTTTTTTAAATCATCATCCCCGCATAATTTCAGACCCTGCAGCATGACCTCCGGCCAAATCAGCAGCATTGTGCCGCACAGATCCAGAAACGCATCTTTTGCGGCATAGCTGTAAAGCCTGTATTTCCTCTGACACTCCTCCTCAGTGATATCATAAGTGACAATCGCACTCCGTCCCTGGCTCAGGGAGATATAATTATCTTCTTGCAGACGCCTCAGGGCACTGTGGATTGTGGAGCCTGACACATTAAAGGCCCTGCATAGCTCCGGTATTGTAGGAAGGCTGGAGCCTGTGGGATACAAGCCGAAATGAATACAGTTAAACAGATATTTATAAGCAACATTATATAATTTTATTTGATCCAAATTTTTCATCCTCCCCAAGACAGCGCTGCTTTAATTTTATCATTTTAAAACCATTATGGGTACTATTTTCTTGTATTGTTTTTGAACTTAGCTTATAATTAAAAAATACTAAATGAGCATAATAAATTAAATAATGAGCAGTTTTATAGTATGTTTGCGGAAGTTTTTATTCCCAAACATAGGAGGAAGCGGTATGGGAGGGCCGCCGTCTGATTCTCCCTGTGGGGCTCCCTGATTTGGACGGGTTCTGGAACGTCAATGATACATATGGCCATGAGGCGGATGATGCACTCTATCAGGCTGAATGGAATGGCCGCAACAGAAGTGTACTGGTTCAGGAATAATAATTTACGCTGATTGATACAACGGAGGAAAGCCAGGTGGAAATCAATTTAAGCTATGACCAACTGAATAACGAATACAGCATGCTGATGGGGGTTTTAGGAGCCAGTGTCAGCAAGCACCTTATAGATGAGCATCTTACATGCATCTGGGCCAACAGCTATTATTATGAGCTGATTGGCTACACAAAGGCTGCGTATGAAACGCGATTCCAAAACCAATGTGACAGATATTTTGAAACGAATCCGGAAGGGTGGAAGCTGCTTACGGAAAAGATAGAATCCAGTCTGGCAAAAGGCGAAAAGGGATATTCTGTTTATCTGCCGATGGTCTATCCGGATGGCTCCAAATTCTGGATCAAGCTGCAGGCTGTCTTTACGGATGAATATATCGGCGGATACAGAGTTGCCTATACCACTATGATTGATGTGACGGATATGATGCAGGCGCAGAAAGAGCAGATGCGTGCGCAGCAAAATTATGAAACAATGACGCGTGAACAGGAAATGCTCATGAGCGCACTCAATGTCAGTGTCAGCTCACATCTGGTGGATGAGCATTATACCTGTATCTGGGCCAATGAATTTTACTACAAATTAATAGGCTACCCCAAGCCTAAGTATGAGGCTCTTTTTCATAATCATGCGGATGAATATTACGGCAATAACCCGGAAGGCTGGGAATTGCTTACCCAAAAGGTCACTTCTGTACTGGAGCAGGGAGGCGATAAATATGAACTGATTGTCCCCATGAAATATGAGGATGGTTCCAGTTATTGGGTAAAGCTCGTCAGCTTTTTTACAGATCAGTATGTAGACGGCTACCGTACCTCTTATACGGTTATGACAGATGTGACAGAGCTTGTACAAACCAGGAATGAATTGGAAATGATGATGCAGGCAATGAAGGTCAGCGTCAGCAAGCACAAGGTGGACGAGCATTTCACTGTGGTCTGGGCCAATGATTTTTATTATCAGCTTATCGGGTATCCCAAGCCTGAATATGAGGAACGATTCCATAATCATTGTGATGAATATTTCATGGACAATCCGGAAACATGGGATATTCTCTGCAATAAAATAGATAACATGTGCGCGGCGGGAGAGGACAGCTTCGGGGCATACCTTCCGATGAAGCTCCCGGACGGTTCCTCGCGGTGGGTGAAGCTGGTGGGTTTCTTTACCAATGAATATCAGGACGGAAAACAGCTGGCTTACACCACCATGATTGACGTCACCGAACTGCTGCAGGCCCAGCGCGATAAAAGCGTGGCTTATGAGCATGTCCCCGGATTTATTGTTAAGTACCGGATTCTTCCGGACCGGATCATGATGATTGATGCAAGCAGCCGTATAAAGGATTTTTTTGATGTGGATCTTGACAATCTGACCGACGCTGATTTCATGAGGGTTTTACAGCCTGAGAGCCGCAGGCTCATTGAAGACAGGCTTCCGGAATTACGGAGGAGAGAAGCTCTGGAGCTGGACGAATCCATCCGTGTCAAGGATAAATATGGCAGGGACTGCTGGCTTCAGCTCCACGGCACATGTATTGATTCCATTGCCGACGATCCGGTTTATCTGGTGGTGTATATTGACATTACCGATATTACCGAGCTCAGAAAGCTCCAGCATCAGCTGGAGGAACGGACGGAGATGCTCAATACGGCGCTGGAGGCTGCCAAGCTGGCGAATGCGGCCAAGTCGGATTTCCTCTCCCGGATGAGTCATGATATCCGTACGCCCATGAACGCGATTGCAGGGATGACGGAAATTGCAGATGCCCACATCCGGGAACCGGAACGTGTAAGGGACTGCCTGCAGAAAATCCGTCTCTCCAGCAACCACCTTCTGGGCCTGATTAATGACGTGCTGGATATGTCACAGATAGAAAGCGGAAAGGTTTCCATTCATGAGTCCTCTCTTTCGCTGCCGGAGTTAATCCGGGAGATTATCATGATTACGCTTCCCAATGTCAGAACAAAGCAGCAGATATTCAAGGTACATCTGCGCAATGTCAGTCAGGAGCATTTTTACAGCGACGAGCTGCGCCTGCGCCAGATACTGCTGAATCTTTTGTCCAATGCCTCCAAATTTACACCGGAAAAGGGACAGATTATCTTTGAGGTGGAGCAGCTGCAGGGAGACTCCGGGCTTTCGTTTACAATAGCAGATACCGGCCCGGGCATAAAGAAAGACTTTCAGGAGCATCTGTTTGAGACATTTACCCGGGAACGTGACAGCCGTACAGACCGGATTGAAGTCAGCGGCCTTGGCCTTGCCATAGTCAAACGGCTCACTGAGCTGATGGGAGGTGATATCAGACTGGACAGCGAACCGGGACAGGGCTCCGCATTTTGTGTGACACTGCCCATACGTCCCATCCCGGCGCCTGCAGACGGGAACATTGATGATGCCGGAAGAATTCTGCTTGTGGATACAGACCCGGTTGTCCTGACGGAAGGGCGGCAGGCCCTGGAGAGTCTCGGAACGGAGGCTTACTGTGCGGAAAGCGTCGGTGAGGCAGTGGCTTATATCCGTGACCGGTATCAGGCCGGGGAAAGCTGCCGTATGATAATTATGGATTGGGAAAGGCTCCGGCCGGATGCTGAGGAGGTATTGGAGCAGATCCGGAGAGAAACTGCCGGGGAACCGCCGCTGTTGATCATATCCGCTTATGATTGGAGTGAAATCAAGGACGGGGTGGCTGGCGGCATTGCCGGATATATAGAAAAACCATTTTTCCGCTCCACCTTCAGAGCTTGTATGCTTAAATACCTGAAAGGCGAAGAAACATCGGGTCATAAAGCTGTGACCTATGATTTCCATGATAAAGTCTTCCTGCTTGCAGAGGATAATGAACTGAACCGGGAAATTGCCGCGGAACTGCTGGGCAATTTTGGTGCCAGGCTGGATACGGCGGTAAACGGCGAGGAAGCGCTCCGGCTCTTTCAGGCGAGCGCCCCCGGCTACTATTCTCTGATATTAATGGATATTCAGATGCCGGTGATGAATGGATATGAGGCGGCCCGGGAAATAAGGTCGCTTAACCGTGCGGATGCCATGACGATACCGATTATTGCCATGACGGCCGATGCTTTTGTTGAGGATATCCGTAATGCGGAGAATGCGGGAATGAACGGCCATATGGCCAAGCCTTTGAGTTTTGACACCCTTGCCCTGGAAATCGAAAAATATCTAACCTCTGCAGAAAGTTAATATGGGAATCCATACAGCGGGCAGAGGCAGAGGGATGATATTTGGGAGGTATACTGTGAGAGAAGCTTTTTTTGAACGATTTATGATTAACCAGCAGAAACTGGTGGCGTATGCTACGGATACGGCCACCAATGAAATACTGTATATGACTCAGGCAGCAGCCACCCTGTACGGGTTTGAGGATGTGCGGGACACCTACGGGAAAAAATGTTACGAGTTGATTCAGGGCCTGGACGATGTCTGCCCCTTCTGTACAAACAGCAAATTGAAACCTGGCAGGCCATATCAATGGGAGCACTATAATAGGAAGCTTCAGATGTGGTTTGATATTACAGATATCCTGGTTATGTTCGAGGGGAAGAACTGCCGGCTCGAAATTGCGCGCGATGTCACAGCCCAGAAAGAAAAATTCGACCGCGTTTCCAACCGTCTTACCATGGAGGAAACCCTGGTGGAGTGCATTCAGACACTTTCCGGTGAAGCGGACGTTAATGCGGCAGTGAACCGTTTCCTGGAGATTATCGGCCATTTTTATGCGGCTGACCGGGCATATATCTTTGAATATAATACAAAACACATAAAAAACACCTTTGAGTGGTGTAGTTCCGATGTCCCGCATCAAATAGGGGTACTGCAGGAAATTCCAATAGAATACATAAGGGATTGGAACCATAAATTTGAACTGGACGGAGAATTTTTTATTTCTTCACTGGATAAGGATCTGGTCATTGATTCACCTGATTACCGTATTTTAAAAGCGCAGGGAATTAAAAGCCTTGCCGCCGCCCCACTTAAGAAAAACGGCCGGATTATTGGTTTCCTTGGTGTCGACAATCCTGTGGAAAGTACAGAGGACTTATCCTTGCTCCGCAGCGTATGCAGCTTCGTGCTGGAGGAGATGGAACGGCGCAGGCTAATCCAGGATTTGGAGTTATTCAGCTATACGGATTTGCTCACCGGCTTGCAGAACCGGAACTGCTACATAAAAATGCTGGACAGGTTTTCTAACCAAACCCTGCGATCATTGGGTGTTATCTATATTGATATCAATGGAATGAAGAAAATCAACGACAGCAACGGCCATGAATATGGAGACAGAGTGATTAAAAGGGTGGCGGATATCCTGAAGCTGCGTGTTGGATGCGATGCATACCGGGTGGGCGGAGATGAGTTTACGGTGCTTTGTGTGGATATTGAGGAGCAGGACTTCCATGTGCTGACAGAGAAGCTGATCAGGGATTTTCAGAAAAACAAAGAGTATGACGTTTCCATCGGCCATACATGGAAGGAAGGCAATGTATCTGTGGAAGAGGAGATCCTCAAGGCCGATGATTTAATGTATGCAGAAAAACAGCAGTATTATCACGCAATTCTGCAGGGGGACAGAAGGGCACGCACAGGTATTGCCACAGAGCTTCTGGAGGATATTGCCGACCACCGCTTCGAGGTCTATTATCAGCCGCAGATCTGTCTTAAAACCGGACGGATTATCGGTGCGGAGGCTTTGGTACGAAAAAAGAATAAACGGGGAAGCCTGATCCTGCCGGATCATTTTATCCCCCACTATGAAAGGGAGCGTGTAATCTGCCATTTGGATTTATTCGTATTCCAGACAGTCTGCGCCGATTGGCAGAAATGGAAAAGGCAGGGGATGGAAACCCATATCTCTTCCAATTTTTCCCGTGTTACGCTGATGGCTCCGGATATTGTGATGCAGATCAAGGAGATCTGCCGGGAATATGAAGTCCCTGCGGATAAGATTACGATAGAGGTGACAGAAAGTATCAGTAAATTGGAGCCGCAGCAGCTGATTGACCTGATGGGCCAGTTTGCTGCGGAAGGCTTTTCTGTGTCACTGGACGATTTTGGTTCGAAATATTCCAATCTGTCTATTCTTGCCACGCTGGAATTCAGCGAGATTAAGTTTGACAAATCGCTGGTGGATAAACTGAGCAGTGATGTAAAGAGCCGTATTATCATGAAAAACACCATGAGGATCTGCCGTGAGCTTCCAATGACACGTTCGCTGGCGGAGGGGATTGAGACGAAGGAGCAGCTGAAGTTACTGTATAAATACCATTGCGACTATGGACAGGGTTATTACTTTGCCAGGCCTATGAGTGCGGAAGAATTTTTTGAACTAATAAAGAAGGAGGATATGCTTGGGGAAGCTGTTTTAATTCGGCCCGATCCGTGCGTACAGGAGAAGAGGGAATGACTCAGGCCGGAGAAAAATCTTGTCAGGGGGAACACCAATGAAAAAACAAATGAGAATACTGACTCCGCTGCTGCTGGGGCTGATTGTGGCCATAAGCGTAATCTCTATCCGGCGGATTTCAGATATTCGTGATTACTCTAAACTGATTAATTATGTGGGGATTGTAAGGGGAGCCTCCCAGCGGGTGGTGAAGCTGGAAATGAACGGTCATCCGGATGATGAGCTGGTTGGTTATGTGGAGGAGATCCTGAATGAACTGCTGACCGGACAGGGCCGGTACGGCCTGGTTTTGGCCGACAGTGAGATATACCGGAATAATCTGGATTTACTGAAGGAACAGTGGGAAACAGTAAGGGAAGAGATCGATTGCGTGAGACAGGGAGACGACAGCAGCAGCCTGCTGGCTTCCAGTGAAAAATTATTTGAAATTGCCAATGATACGGTTTTTTCCATTGAACAGTATTCTAGGGAAATGGCGGAAAAGACGGCGGGGATGGTTTCTGTTACCGCGCTGGTCAGCGCCGCTGCGTTTGCAGCCGCCGTTTATTTTTATATCCGTAAATTCTTCCAGCTGAAGGTTACCAATGAAAGGCTGGAGGGGCTGGCATACCGGGACGAGCTGACGGGAGCATACCATATGGAGAGGTTCTATGAAGAGGTGAACCGTATCATGGCTCAGAATCCCAATGAAAAATTTGCCGTTTTATATGTTGATTTCGAGAATTTCAAATATGTCAACGATGTATTCGGGTACTCCTATGGGGATGAGCTGCTGAAGGGCTATGCCCATTTTGTCATGAGCCGCCTGAGAGATAAGGAGCTGCTGGGACGTGATATGGCGGACAGGTTCGTGATTCTGCGCCGTTATGAGAGCCGTGATGAGCTGCTGAAGACTCAGGAGCAGGTGGACGAAGAATTCTTAAATTCCAGTCTTGTCAAATCAAACCGCCATTTGATGACAATTGCGGGGGGGATCTGCTGTGCGGAGGATATGGTGGAGGAGGCTGAGGCGGTAAGGATGGTTGACCGGGCCAATTTTGCCCAGAAGGAGGTAAAGAATAAACCGGGGAAACGCTATGCGTTTTATGGGGAAGAGATCAGACGGAAGCTGATTGCCGAGATGTCGGTGAAGGACAGGATGCAGGAGGGGCTGGATAATGAAGAGTTCGTGGTCTATATGCAGCCCAAAATAGGGGTAAAGGACGGCACTGTAAAAGCTGCGGAGGCGCTGGTGAGATGGGAGGTCCCCGGGAAAGGGCTGCTTTCACCGGGGTTTTTTATCCCGGTGCTGGAAAAGAACCATTTTATAGGGAAGGTGGACAGATACGTCTTTGAGAAGGTATGTATCTGGTTCCGTGAGCGCATGGAAAAGGGAGAGACTGTGGTGCCGGTTTCTGTCAATGTGTCGAAAATCCAGTTCTACAGCCCGGATTTTATCCCCGTGTACGCGGGAATCAAGAAAAAATATGAAATACCGGACAAAATGCTGGAAATCGAGCTGACGGAATCCGTGGCGTTTGAGCATGAGGAATATTTACTGCAGATAGTCAGAGAGCTGCATGAAAATGGATTTTTCTGCTCTCTTGATGATTTCGGCACGGGATATTCTTCTCTGGGGCTTTTGAAGTACCTTCCGATTGATGTGCTTAAGCTTGATGGTGTGTTTTTCCGGGTGAGTGTGGATGTGAAACGGGAGCAGACTATTTTGAAATATATTATCAACATGGTGAAACAGCTGCATATCAGCACGGTTGCCGAGGGCGTGGAGCGGGAGGAGCAGGTGGAGTTCCTGAAATCCGTGGACTGCGATCTGATTCAGGGATTTGTTTTCTACAGGCCGATGCCGATCAGGGAGTTTGAAAAGGTTCTCGCCGCTAACAGGAAGGAAAAAAGACAGATATGAAAAATTTGAAGGTCAGTAAAAAACTGATTATCTCATACGCTTTTGTGCTGATTTTATTGGTCGTCATTATTGCTGTGAGCATAGGAAACCTGATAAGCATAAGGGCAAGAGTGGAGGCCTTTTATAATGGCCCTTTTAAGGTCCTGAATGCCGCGAATACGGTGAATTCCAGTTTTGAGGCGATGCAGAAATCCGTATTCCGCGCCATTTCCAACACTGACCCGGTGATTGCTGAGCGGGCGCTGGAGGATTCTAAGGTATACGCAGGAAAAATTCAGGAGCAGATTCCCATCATACAGACGGATTTTCTGGGAGATCAGGCGATTGTTGAACGTCTCCGGGCGGCGCTGGATGAACTTGCGCCGCAGCGCGAACACGTCCTGGAGCTTGCATTGCAGAATCAGAAAGAGGAAGCCGTTGCTTATATGGAGGCGAACAATATTAAAACCATCCATAAGGCACAGGCAGAGCTGGATGAACTCATCGATACTGCGGACAGGAAGGCGGATGAGCTGATTGTCAGCCTGCGCTCTGAACAGATGGAATTCATTGTGATGCTGTCCGTGTTGGGGACAGCCAGCGTACTTATAAGCGTCCTTTTCGGCATTTATATTACCCGCAGCATTACCAGGCCGATTAAGGAGCTGGAGACTGCGGCCAGGCAGATGGAGCAGGGGCATTTGAAAGTCGATGTTACATACCGCTCAAAGGATGAATTGGGAAGCCTCTCGAACAGTATGCGGCAGATGTCGGAAAAGATTTCCTATTACATGGATGAGATTTCCCGGTCCATGCAGCAGCTGGCCGACGGGAACCTGGATATACCGGGCTGTGATGGGTTCCAGGGAGATTTTCTGCCTGTTCAGGAGGCTCTTTTTATTGTGATCGATTCCCTGAATGAAACAATGGCGGAAATATCCCGGCAGGTGAATGAGAATGCGGAAACCTCGCAGGCGGTGAAAGCGGCGGCAGGTGAAATGGGTACCAATATTCTCGCCTGTAATCAGCAGATGCAGGAGATGAAGGCAGCGATGGGGGAAATCAATTCCTGTTCCACGCAAATCCGAAAGATCATCAAGACGATTAATGATATCGCATCCCAGACTAATATTTTGGCGCTCAACGCCGCGGTGGAGGCGGCCCGGGTGGGTGCAGAGAGCAAGGGATTTTCCGTAGTGGCCCAGGAAGTGCGCGGCCTGGCCGGTAAGTCCTCTGCTGCCTCCAAAAGCACGGAGGAGCTGATTGAGCAGACCCTCGACGCGGTTGCCCATGGAACGAAATTAGCGGAAGAAACGGCCGCCTCACTCATGAATATAGTTGGCGGCACCGATGATATGGTATCTAAAATAAATCAGATTGCGGAGGCTACTCAAAGGCAGGCGGAAGCGACGGAAATGGTCTCCATAGGAATCGGACAGATATCCGATATCGTGCAGACTAACTCAGCCACGGCAGAGGAGTCGGCCGCCGCATCTGAAGAACTCTACGGAGAATCTCAGCCCTTAAAAAGCAAAATCAGCCGCTTTAAGCTGCATATGTAGATTTGCTGGTGACATGACAGGAATAATTTAGTAGAATAAGGAAAACGGTTATTCTGAAGCAGGAAGCGTAAGAGTAATCCGGCACCCTTCTCCCGGGACAGATTCGGCGGAGACGTTCCCCTGATGCTCCTGAGCGATAGTTTTTACAAGGAAAAGCCCCAGACCGTTGCCTCCCTCCTCCTTTCTTGTGCTGAAGGAGCGTTCAAAAATATGGGGAAGAGTATCCTCGTCAATGCCGCATCCGGTATCACTGACGGATAACAGATAATTTCCATTTTCCATGGAAAGGGACAGCACGATTTTTCCCTCGGGCGGTGTGAAATCCATAGAGTTGAATACCATATTTTCGATGGCTCTGGCGATGGATTCAGGATTCCCCTGCATCGGGCAGGGGAAAGGCGGGAGAGAAAGAAGAAACAGGGGGCCGAAGACCTCCACATCCTGCCTGTTTCTGAGGTAGTAGGTCTCCGCCAGCTGCCGAAGGTCGAATTTTTCCCGGCGGGACACAGGAGAAATCCCTGCGTTAAAATCCTGGATGGAACGAATTTGTACGGAAAGCTCTTCGTAATTCTTTTCTATCATATCTATTTTTTCCTGGGTTTTTTCGTCCACATGGATATCATTCTCCTTTACCAGCTGCAGATAGGCGGAAATACAGGCAATGGGAGATTTCAGATCATGTAGGAATTCCGACAGGATTTTTTGACGTTCTGAGAGCAGCAGGGTTACTTCCTTTGTCCGTTCTTCGACCATATCCTGCAGATGCTCTGTCAGCTGAAGGTTTTGTGCAGCCATCATGAAATGCAGCTTCAGCATGAAGCCTGAAAAAAAGAGAATCAGGAAAAAGGTGCCATATTCATCGGGCCAGCCGGTATAGGCAGGCTCCCAGCGGTTGAGGGTCAGCACAGAGGAAAGAAGACCCGCGCTGTACATGGCTGTGCCTGCAGCCAGCCATCCGGTATGTTTTCCGGAGGTACCCTTCAGGGATAAAAGAAGCAGAAGCAATGATATTGCCAGTTTATACCAGGAAATAATCTGGCCGTAATACGGAATAAAATAAGGAAATAAAGACAGCAGAAATAAAGGCAGAAATACGCTGATCAGCAGCATGGACAGGGAGATCAGCTCTATGGGGGCAGCTATTTCTTTTTTTACGGAATCAGACAGGGCGAATACAATTTTCAGAGCACATAGTATTATGAGCATAGAGCTGCCGTCTTCCAGGGCATACAGGAGGCGGGGAAACGGAAGGCTTATGGTATGGAAAAAAGGATAAAAGGAGTGCAGGGAAAAGGTCAGGGCGAGGATACCGAGCCAGAAATAAACCCTGCGGCCGGGCTGCTTTCTGCTTCCCAGCCATACGGCGGCAGACAGCAGCGCTATAGACAGAGAAAAAAAGCATAGAAGACTGTAAAATACCATACGGACAGAGGTCTGCAGATGGATGGCCTGAGCGCTGCCCAATACCGGAGGATATATAATTCCGCTGTAATAATGGCTGTAGTTGGCTGTCTGGATAATAATATCCGCGGCCGTGCCGTCAGGAACCGAAAGGATAAGATCGCGGACCATGGGGGAATACGGCTGTAAGCTCCCCTGGCTGACCGCTTCTTTACCATTGATATAAACCCGGCATGCCGAAAAGATTTCGGGCAGATACAGCACCAGACCGTCCAGCTGCCGGGAAGAGGCGAATCTGAGCCGATAGGTGGCGGTACCGAAGGGAGAATGCCCCTGATGGAAGCCTGCAAAATTCATATATTCTCCAATACGCGTTGTAAGACCGCTTTCGGAAACGGAAGAAGAAAGAAAATCCTGGGGAGAGAGCAGCCTGTCAGGATAGATTTCCCACCCTTCAGTCAGATAAAGGAGCTTATCATGATTCAATGCCTGTGCATCAGCGAGAAGGACGCCGTCCCGGATTTCATAATAATCTTTGCTGTATTTGTTATCAATTACCGTAAGCAGATGAAAACCTGCCAGGGACAGAAGGAATAAAAGAATGCACAGCAGCTGTGTTTTAACGGTGTTATTTTTGTTCTTAGCTTGTTTTTTGGAGTTCATGGATACCTCGGAGGATGGAGCATGTACAAAATGAAAAAATCAGTAAGGTTCTTCTTATTTCATGCGGCAGCAGTGGCTTTTATATTCTGCTGGATTCCGTCAGAAGCTTCTTCCATATCGGGTAAGATCATATCGGAGGGAGCAGCTGAGGTGTCAGGAGATTCAGCTGTGGAGCCGGGGAATATGGTACCGGAAGAATCAGCAGCAGTGCCGGAGAATACAATACCGGAAGAATCAACTTCGGTGCCTGAGAATACGGTACCGGAAGATTCAGTAGCAGTGCCGGAGAATACGGTGCCGGAAGAAACAACTGCAGTACCGGAGAATACCGTACCGGGAGAATCAACTTCAGTGCCGGAGAATACGGTGCCGGGAGATTCAACCGCGGTGTCGGAGAATAATATATCGGAAGAAATATCTGCGGTATCGGGAAATACGATATTAAAGGATGCATTGTCCGTGTCATATAATTCCATATCGGCAGAAGCTGCGGATTGGATTGAAATAGCTGATTTTAAGGAGCTGCGCAGAATAATAAACAGCAGCATAAGGCCGCAGACAAGACATGTCCGTCTGACCTCGGATATAACCATAACGGGGACAGATGCTGATACTTATTATATCATATCTCCCCCAGCTGCGCCAATTTATATTGATACGGGCGAATATACGATCTATGTGGAGGGACAGCTGGTGGTAATGGGAAGCGTCTCTGTTTTCGGCAAAGGAGGGGATGGGGGACTTATCCATATCAACAAAGGAGGGTACGCCACATTCGAAGGGGGCAGCCTCAGGGCGGATCAAGGTTATGCTTTATGGCAGGAGGACGGCGCTTTTTTTACTGCATCGGATCTGGATGATAAGAGCTATGCATTTGTTCCCTATTCCTGCGAAGGGGAATGCAGATATCCGGATAAACCCGTAGTATGGGATTCCTATGAAAAGGACAGGGAAGAAACGGCATATCGTATTATTCCTACGGAAAATGATTTTGATCCGGAGGTTCTTCCGGCAGAATTTTATTCCACATGGTGTGATAAAGGGAAAAAATACAAGGGAAAGCTTACTGTTTTCTGGGAAGTGGATGAAAACACACAGGCATCTTTAAAGGAACGAAAAAGAACGCTTATAAACGGAAATTATGGACCGGATTACGATATGGGACGCCGCCCGGAATGTATGGCTCTTTTCCAGAATAAAAATGCAGCGGTAATTATTAATGGAATGCTGACAGTTTATTCCCCTAGCCAGTCTGTCATGGAAATCCGTTTTGCTCTGGAGAATCCGAAAGAGGAGGATGGCAGCTTTTATGTGGAATTTTCCCGGGACGGAAAGCAGTGGCAGCGCTCTGAACAGGGAAAATACCGATTAAAAAATGGGATTACTTTCTTTTATGAGAATTATGAAGACAGGAATCCCGCGGTCTATTATTGTGTCTGCGTTCAAAAAGACGGGAGGAACTATTATTCGGATATTGTGATGATTTCAGAAGACAATACTCTGGTTATCGGTGACATCCATGGAGGCAGAGGAGGAGGAACTCCCATATTGTCAGGTATGCAGGAAACGGATAAGGTATCAGGAAATAAGGAGGGGGAAGGGAATACTGTTGGGATATCCCCGGAAACAGAGACTCCTTATTCGGATGAGGAAGGGGAAACAGAGCAGACGGAAGCCGCAGCAGAGAAATCGAAAACGGAAGAGGAGAAAACGGATCCATACCGGAAGGAAGTATTTTCTTATGGTGAAGGGAAGGAGGACTCCGGGAACGCATCATTTGCGGCCGATGAAGAAAAACGGGAAGAAACGCAGGAATATAATGCTTCCGGACAGAGTCAGGAAAACTTCAGTCCGACGCAGGAGTCTTCAGAGGAAACGGCCGAATCGATTGCGGCGATAACGGAAGAAGATACAGGCGCTGCCGAAGAGCGCAGGAAACAGATTTTTATGGGATTTGGTTCGGTAGGCATCATTCTGGCGGCAGTATTTTGCGGGAATGCACTGGTGCGTAAATTCAAATAAACTATGTCCTGTAAAGCAGGCCTATATCTTATCAGCATGAAAGCCAGGAGAATCCTGCCCGAAGTTTCCGGGCATCACTTCCGGTTCAGGGGACAAACAGGTAGCCTTTGTGGCGTATGGTACGGATATACTCTTTTTCCGGACAGATGTCACAGAGTTTTTTCCTGACCTTGCCTATGCGTGCCTGAAGATTATGCCTGCTTTCATTTATGGGCTGCTTCCATATATTGTCATAAAGCTGTTCATAGGTAAACAACTGATTGGGATGGTGGGCAAAAAAGGAAAGGATATCGAATTCCAACCGGGGAAAAGTACATTCAACTCCGTGACAGATGGCAGTGAGCCGGCCTGTATCAATGATCAGATCACCGAATGTAAGCAGCTCCGGCGGCTGGTTTTCATAACGGCGCAGGATTCGTACATTAACACGCAGCTCCAGCTCTTTCAGAGAAAATGGTTTGGGGACATAATCGTCTGCGCCGGACAGAAAGCCTTTGATTTTGTCATCATTTTCAGTATAGCATGATAAAAATATGATCGGTACGGAGGAAAACTGTCGGATGGAGGTACATAACTCAAAACCATTCATATCCGGCAGATTAACATCAAGGATCACGCAGTCAATACTGGCGCTTTTCAGATAGCTTACCGCCTTATCCGCTGATGCTGTACAAATGATATCATATTGCCGTTCTTTAAAGTATTGATATACCACATTCCGCAGGGCAGCATCATCGTCCACGAAAAGAATCTTATACATATTACATTCCTCTTATACATAAATATTATCTGTTATTCCATATCTGTGACCCGTCTATACAGCAAGTATATCATAAAATTCACACCGAAAAGTCGCCCCAATGTCGCTTTTTATAAATATATGCTAAACGAGAATAATATCTGTTATAATTCATACGTAATCCAATAGGGAAAGGTAACGGAGTATTACGATGAAGGAAAGCAATTTTAAAAAGGCAGTTAATGAAATTCTGAGTTTTGATTTTTCAGGAGAGGGACAGAAGGCAAAAATTTCAGAGGTGACCTCAAAAAAATCAGGGAAAAAAGAGGAGCCGGATAGAGCAGCAGGAGAAGGAATGAAGGAAGAAAGAATACCGCACGGAGAAGGACAGGCAGTTACTGTTGAAGCATCGGTACCCGTTCAGGCCGGAGCGGATATGGCTGCAGTAGGAAATACAGTGCCGGCCCTGAAAAATGAATCCATCATTACGGAGGATATGGTAATTGACGGAAGCGTAAGGACAAAATCAAATCTGCGCGTTCTTGGGCAGATTTCAGGTGATGTGAAATGCGAGGGCTCTCTGCTGCTGGCAGGTAAGGTAATCGGCGATATTTACGCAGACAGCATGCGTGTCCAGTCAGGTAATATCACCGGCAATATTCAGGTGACCGATGAAATGGTAGTGGATAATAATTCATGGATTAAGGGTGACATCACGTCAGGGCGGCTGATGTTCAACGGACATAGCGAAGGCAATATGATGGTAAAGGAAAGTGTTGAGTTCCGCGAGTCTGCAAGGGTGAAAGGAAATGTTTCATCGGAATGCATCTCCATGTACAATGGGGCACACGTGAAGGGGATGATCGATATCGGCGGCATTGAAGAAATTAAAGAGGAGTAACAGGAGGAAAAAGGTATGGATTTTTCCACTGTGGGCGGAGAGCTTTGTACGGAAACAGCGGGAGGATACGGTAAATCTTCTGTTAAGCTTGTCGCTGCGGACAGAAATCGGCATAAGGGAAAAAGCAGGTACTGGGGAAGTGTACTTTTTTATAAGCATATAATTTTGGGAACGACGGTTCTTTTAATTCTGATACCTTTATTGGGCCTCGGCGGGATGATTTATAAGTATTCCCGTCTGATGGAAGATTATCAGGGGCTTCTGCATCGGACATACTCTTTGTATGAGGCGGAGGCAGTGGAAAACAGAAGGAAAATTTCAGAGGCAGGCAGAAAAATCAGCCTGGAGATTTCCGGCTGGAATGACAGGGTCGGAAAAATCCCGTTTAAGGTAAATACAGATGACTGGAATTACATATTGGTAAACGACTGGAATCCGCTGCCGGCGGCTTTTAAGCCTCAACTGGACGTATTGGATGACGGGCATCAGGTAGACTACCGTATCGTGGATGATCTCGTAAAAATGCTTTCAGATGCGAAAGAAGAAGGTATGGATTTGCTGGTATGCTCAGCGTACCGCAGCTATGAGAGACAGGCTGATTTGTTCGGCAGTTCGATCGAGGAACTGATGGATCAGGGACTGACGTACATAGACGCTTATTATAAAACCCGTGAGCAATACGCGGTTGTCAGCTACAGCGAACATCATACCGGACTGGCTGTGGATATTGTGGGGAAGAGCCATCAGATGCTGGACGAACGTCAGGGGCGTACGAAAGAGGCAATGTGGCTTGCCGAAAATTGTGCCCGCTATGGTTTTATTCTGCGTTATCCCAAGGGAAAGAAAAATGTTACGGGAATTGAGTATGAGTCCTGGCATTTCAGATATGTAGGGAAAGAAGCAGCGGAATTTATTGACGAAAATGATTTAACGTTTGAGGAATTTCTGAAAACTGCGGAAGCGGATCAGAAGAATATGGCACACCCCGTTCCTGATTAACTCATTAAAAAAGCCCCGCAGAAGGCGCGCAGGATATCCATCCATGCCAGGCAGTCTGCGGGGCTTTTTGCTCTATTTATTCATTTTATAAACCGGATCCGCCGGATACCCGCCCTTCAGCTTCTGCATCCCGCGCTGAACCGCGTCCTTGGAAGTCTTCCAGTCGGCATCCTTGTTCCGGTAATCGAATTTTTCAATAAGCCAGTCCACATCACCGGAAACACGTTCCATATTTTCTTCCATCAGTTTGAATGCCAGAGGATAAAAATCCTTTTTCTCCGCGTCATTCAGATGGGAATCCGCCTGATTGCATAAGTCACCGAAATGATGGAGGCAGAAGCCCTTGCTCTTTTTCAGTTTTTCGCGGAAAGCCTCATCATTTTTATACAGATAGAAAAAGGTATCCATATAGCGGGCGTATTCCTTGGTGAAAAAATCACAGATATAGCAGGTTTTTTCCTTCTCCGCAACCCAGGAAGCGATAGCGTTGGATTCGGAGGGCTTTCCCTTCAGCTTGTCCATGAGTGAGGTTTTTCCCGGGGTAAAATGAGAAAACTGGTCCTTCATTTCTGCAATCAGCTTTTTGTAGTGGGTTTTCAGAATCCAGCCGTTTCCCAGGGTATTGCCGTAATCAAACATTTTCTTGTAATGCATCCGGCAGAAGCCGGCCTTGTCCGTGGCCTCCCTTGTATCACTTTCCATATAGGAAGCGCAGGAGCCGAGCACGTAATCCATGATATCCTGTTCCACATTCCGTTCAATGAAACAGAAGGGGCATTCATCCTCCGCGTTCATGGCGTCATTTAAAGGGATGGTATATAATTTTTCTTTCATTCTTAATCTTCCTCCGGAATCCATGTCATGTATCTATTGTATCGGATCAGGGGCGAGATTACAATCAGAGTATGACAGATAAAAAATCTGAGTGAGCAGCTCCGTCTGCCCGGGCTCCTCTCCCGGTTCCTCAGGATGGCCGGCAGCTCGGTAAGGTTCCTTATAGGGCGCGCTTTCGCTCGGACAAACACGCAGCGGTACTAAGGTTGCAAAGTACGCAACCTAAGGACCGGCGTGTTTATACGGCCCTTACAGGAATCCTTACCGAGCTGCAGGCCATCCGGAGGAACCGGGAGAGGAGCCCGGGCAGACGGAGCCGCTCTCTCAGATTTTTTATCTGCCTCCACATTTTTTACTGTAGCTCAAGATATTTACATTGGTGCAGTATGATTTTTCTGATTTGGGCTATCTCGTCCGGCGGCGGTAATATGTGATAGCTTACAAAATAAGCCACTAATCCGTCTATTTGTGACCACCACAATCGGGAAAAGGCGGCAGCGATTCCAGGCTCGATGTCCGGTTTGGTTTTATAAATAATCTCTTCCACGATGCTTAAGCTGTTCTTGGCCTTTTCTTTCATTTTTTCTCTGAGAGCTTCATTTTTGGAAGACTCCAGCCAGAATTCAAATTTAATCCCGGCGAAATCCAGATTTTCGGCAGTCCATTGGTTTACCGTCTCATCCCAGACACAGATCAGTTTTTCCGATAAAGACATATCTTCGGAAATGACCCGGCTCAGGGCATCTTCAAAAGAAGGATTATTCATAAACTCATTCCAATGTTCTGCCAGTTCAAAAAAAATCTCCTCTTTACTCTTGAAATAGTTGTATATTAACCCCTTACTGATTCCCGCTTCTCTCGTAATATCATCTATTGATGTGGCATAATAGCCTTTTTGGGAAAAGAGTTTTAAAGCGGTCTTTAAAATATCCCTTTGGCGCTGTTTCTTTTTTTCATCCGATATTTTAGGCACTGGGAACCCTCCGCATCCATTTCCTGTTTTTTTTACTATAAACCAATATCAGGATTGAAAGCAAGCTAATAATGCCGCCGGAGATAAGATACAGGTTATTGATATTGAATTTATCAAGCAGTACTCCGGTTATCATGTACGAAACCGGCTGAAGGCCTGTGGAGCATAGAAATTGAATGCTCATGACTCTGCCGACAAGAAAGGCAGGAGTAAGCTGCTGGATTGTGGTCAAAAATAATACGTTTATGATTCCCAAAAGCAGCCCGGCTGTGAATATGGAAACCATGATCACCAGCCTGGAAGAACTGTAACTGAAAATGCTCCATATCATTCCAAGTATGAGTGCGCACCATAGGATCAGATGAATGGACTGTGTGCTGTCCCTCCGTTTCATATTTCCGATGAAAACAGCGCTTATCAAAGCTCCCAGGCCGGTCACAGACAATAACCGCGTATACCCGTCCACCCCTTCGGACAAACAGTTCATGGCAATTACAGGAAAGCCGACCTGCTGGGGACCAATGATGCACAGATTGAGAATCGCTGTAAAAAGCAATAACAATATTAAAATAGGCTGTTCCAATAAATCCTTAAAGGCTCCCTGTTGGGATGCCCCGCTTTCGTGAGCCTTGTCTTTCTCTTGTCTGTTTTCCCTGCAGCCCACCCCGCAGAACAGAAAGAATGCAGTGACGGCGGAGACAGCCATGATCGGATACGCTTTATCACTCGTTTTTTCCACAAGGAATCCGGCTAAAAGGGGACCGATCAGGGTTGCCCCCTGGTTGATGAACTGCATCACGGAATTTGCCTTCTGCAGATGCTCCCCGCCCATTAATACGGGGATGGCAGAATAGAGCGCCGGCAATATGGCGGCGCTTATCCCTCCGAACAAAACGGCAAATATAAAAATGATGTTTTCATTCACAAGGCTGTCCTGATTCACAAGAAAGAGGGAAATCAATAGTAAGCCTAATAATCCGGTTCCGATAATAAGTGTTTTGAAAATCCCCAGCTTATCTGTGAAAAGTCCGCTGACAGGCAGAATAAAAATTCTGGGGATAACCATAGCTGTCATAACGGAGCTTAACAATAAAATGGAACCGGTGCTTTTCATGATCAATGAAACCTGCAATACACTATACAGTTGATTGATAAGAAACAAAATGATACATGCGCTGAAAAAGAATACAGAATCAGCGGAGAGAAACTTAGATTTTTTGTTTATAAGCATATTATCATATCCTCCTGATATTTAAAATAAACTGACTGTTCAGTTTATTTTATCATAACTATTATTTTCTGCAAGTGTTTTATCTTTTTTTTCGTTTTATTAAGATTTCAGGGAATATGACAATATCTGAAAGGGTGAAAATTGGTACAGCCAGCATACTGGCTGTACCACATGTGAGCACGCATAATGGAGCTTAAAGAAATCAGCAGATTTTTCGAGAAAGGGGATAAGTATAATTACTCAGCTCAACCGATCAGCCTCTTCCAGCAGGCGGTGTTTGGCCTGTGCGAGGAGAGAGGGATCGGCGGTGTAGGTTCGGAAATCGGTACAGGCCATGGAGAGGATGGAATCTGCGGCCGCCGGATTCTTAAGGAGGATCTGAGAAAAAAGTTCATAATCCTCCGCGCCTCCCCGCTGTGCTTCATAGCGCATGCTGATCCAGGGGCCGTCGGGGCCGGGATAGACGATATGGGCGTCACCGGCAGGCAGCAGCGCGCCTTTATGAGGGCAGCAGGCCCGGTTCCATATATTGTCGCCGATATAGTAATTAAAGCCCCAGTGCAGAAAGCCGGTAAGACGGCAGGATGCGCCCATCCAGAGAAGAAGGCGGCTGACGGTAAGAGGGAGATCCATGCTGCGGTTCATGATGTTTCCCGCAGGGAAGGCACAGGTGTAAAACCAGATATCTTCCCCCGCATCCTGCAGGAGCCGGAAGGTGTCCTTCTTTTTTTCGAAGGTATCCTGTTTCGGAACCCAGATATCGATGCCGCCTCCCAGGTTTGTGGTTTCCACGGCATCCAGAATGGGGACGCCGGGGAGGAACTTCCGGCAGATGGCAGCCAGAATTCGGTAGGTCCGGGCATTGCCTTCCTGGGGTTCATCGGCCAGCGCCTGGGTCATTTTTCCTTCCCAGCCGTTTTGACGGATGATGTCCGCCCAGGCGGTAAAATAGCGGCGGAGCTGAAGATAGCCTTCCGGAGTGCTTACTCCTGTGGAAGGAGACCAGGAGAGAAAATATTCTTCTCCGGTCCATTCCGCCCAGTGGGCAATGTGGCCGCCGCACAGATAAGGAGCGCCTTCTTCCATGGCAATACGTCCTGCCCGCAGGGCGGCGGAAAAATCAAAGCCGGTTATGATACCGTTTTCCAGAATCGGCCGTCCGGAAGGAAGCAGGATGTGGGTACAGCGCATGGTGAGCTGGGCGCGGACATAGCGGCGGAAAAGAGCCCAGTAGCCCTCGCTGTTTTCCGCCGCGTCATGCTGGCGTGTCAGACCTTCATAATCAAAGAAATTGAGCATGCCGAGACGGGCTTTGCCGATGGGAGGTACACAGGCGCTGTGGACACGGCAGGATACGGGAACGGATATCTTATCATCTCCGGCTGTAATATGCAGTGTACCGGTATAAAGTCCGGGAGCCTCTTCGCAGTCCGCCTGCAGGCTTAAATAGAGGGCGAGCCTTGTGCCGGTCAGCGTGTTTTCAAGAGGACGTATGGCATCGTATACATAAAAAGGGGCTTTTCTGGTGACAAAATCCCGGCTGCTTTCATAATCTGTGGTGGTCATCAGTGTAGCGGAGGTATTTTCGTCTACGCCGACGGGCAGGAGTTCCCCGGCGTACAGGGAAAGGCCGCAGGGCTGTTCCCAGTTCATGGTAACCGATATGGGCGTGCCTGTGTCCAAAGTGTCTCCCAGGAGCTGGAAGGCGGCGTGTCCGCCCCTTGCGGCTTCTAAAGAAGCCTGATGTATTTGAGTGTGGGGCGAATCCGGATAGGTCCAGGCGGAATCGCTGTAAACAGAATATTGCATTGGTATCTCCTTTCAGGAACGGTTTTTGGCAGGGCAGGGCCGGATGACGGGGATAAATATGGTTACGGTTGTGTGGGAGCCGGGGATGCTCTCACAGAAGAGGCCATAGGGAGCGCCATAGGCGAGGTGCAGGCGGTCATTAATATTCCGTATGCCGTAGCCGCCCTTGGTCTGTGTGATGTCGCCCGGAGGGGTAGGATCAAAATTAGCGTGAAGGGCGGTGGCATCCATGCCGACACCGTCATCTCTGACGATAATCCGTATTCCGTCTTCCCGGCAGCCGGCGGAAACGGACAGCGTGCCGCTTCTTTCCGGTTTCTCAAAAATGCCGTGGATAATCGCATTCTCTATGAGGGGCTGCAGGACGATTTTTATGATCTGGCAGTCCTTCACTTTTTCCTCAATGTCCCATTCTACGTGAATCCGATTCTCAAAGCGCATGTTTTGTATCTGGATATACAGACGTGCATGCTGCAGCTCATCTTCGATGGAAATAACCTCCCGGCCCCGGCTCAGGGATAATTTATAGAAGCGGGCCAGGGCGCTGACCATGCGGGTAATTTCCGGCACGTTATGGACAATGGCGGTGCAGCTGATGAGATCCAGGGAATTGTAAAGGAAATGAGGATTTATCTGTGCCTGAAGGGCCTTCAGCTCCAGATTTTTAATTTCCCGCCCGTAGGCCACCTTTTCATCCATCAGGCTGTCAATCCGTTCCATCATGCGGCTGAAGCTGCCCATAAGCTGGCCGATTTCATCTTTTCCTTCAGGGGTGATCCGTATGGCCACATCGCCCTGTTCCACGGCCTGCATGGTCTGGTTGAGGCGGGAGAGCCTGCTCAGCGTGGAACGGCTTATGGCCAGTGCGATCCCATAGGACAGCAGCCCTACGATGCAGACAACGAGCAGCATTTCCAGACGAAGGGTATGGCTTGGGCGGTAGACCTCCCCATAGGGGAGCAGGACGGCCATGCGCCAGCCCGGCTGGGGCAGCGGACTGCAGAGCGCATAGCAGCCCTGGCCCTCCAGGGTCAGGCTTTCCCACTGTCCGGGAATATCTCCGGTATATTGGGAGATGCAGGAGGAAACCAGCTCCGCGGAATAGGTGTCCGAAGAAGAAAGCAGGACTTCATTTTCACGGAGAAGCAGGTAAATACCGTTTTCCGTGCTGCCCGGCTGGCGGATAAGCTGCTCCAGCCGCGAGGCCCGGGTGTCCGCCCGGAGAATCGCCAGGGGTTCATGGATATTGCTGGGATTATAAATGACACGCATGGCGGTAAACCAGTTCCGTTCTTTTTCCGGCTGATCGCTGAAATCTCCCGGATAGAACCAGAAGGAAGAAAGAGAGCCATCCAGGGAACGGTACCAGCCGCTGCCCTCCACTTCGGAGACAGGGATAATATCATGTTGCTGGTTGGAGTACAGGTAATCATTTTTTACATACATACGGATGCTGCTCACTCCGGAAAGCAGGCGCAGATGTTCAAAGGTAGTGGCAAGCTGGGTGGAATCCGCCAGACGCCGGGTATAGGAGTAATCGGAATGCTCCTGGGAGGAAACCTGATAAACAATCTGGTCCATAGTGAGGATATCCAGCACGCTTCCCAGGCGTCCCAGTTCCCCCTCCACCGCATCGGCGGTATTGTCAAAGGCTTTATGCACCGAGGCCAGCGTCTGTTTTTTCACAAGGGCGCTCAGCTGGTGTACGGCGTAAAAGGTGAAAAATCCCAGAGGGAGTATGATGAGCAGAAAATAGATCCATACCAGCTTGCTTTGCAGGGAGCTGTCCGTAAAAAGCTTTTTTAATCTGGAATAAAAATCAGTTATCATGGCTGTGCCTTTCCCGGTATTGTTTGGGAGTCATCCCGGTTTCCCGGGTAAAAACCCTGGTAAAATATTTTCCATCGGCGTAGCCGACCCTTTTGCCCACTTCATAAAGCCGGAGAGAGGAATGGGCCAGTAAATCCTTTGCATGCTCCAGCCGCAGCAGGGTGATCTGCTGGTTTATGGTCCTGCCGCAGCTTTTTTTGTAGGCCGCGCACAGATAGGTATTGGTAAAGCCCAAAGCCTGCGCCATATCCAGAACGGTCAGTTCGGGCTCGGACCAGTGGGATTCCAGATATTGGTTAACCCGGGTCAGGGGATCCGGTTCCTCCGATTCCAGGGCGTTAAAGTACATGACGCACAGACTTTTCAGAATAGCATGAAGCCCTGACAGGGTTTCCTCCCCTGCGATTTTCAGCAGAGAATCATTTCCCGCAGCGGCGACCAGCGCCAGATTCCGGCTTTCCGCCGCATTGATAAAGAGAAAAACGATGCGGCAGTAGAGACTGCGTACTGTATCGGGAGGCGTTCCTTCGCAGCGGAGAAGTTCCCGGTACAGCGGCTCCAGGAGATGCTCCGTTTCATGGCGGTTTTTATGCCGCACCGCTTCTCCCAGCCGTGTGAACAGAACATCATCCGGCGTAAAAATACGATCATTAAGAGGCTCCGTATTGTCCGGGCCGCCCCGGAAGAACAGAATTTCAGGATCCGGCCTGCGGGTGGATCGAAGCTGTTCACAGACCTCTGTAAGGACACCGCGGATTTCATCCAAATCGATGGGCTTTTCCACATAAGAAGCGGCTTTCAGGCGGATAGCGCCCTTCAGATATTCCTTATTCGAGTACCCGCTTAGAAAAATAAACTGGCAGTCCGGCAGAATGCGCCTGACCTCCTCAGCCAGGGAAAGACCGTTCCTGCGCGGCATTTTTATATCACTTATGATAATATCCGGCTTTTTTTCAGAGGCCAGCTCCAGCGCGCTTTCTCCGTCCTGAGCCTCATAAACAGACCGGACGCCGTATTCCTCCCAGGGGATATAGTGATGCAGGATCTCCCGGGGCATTTTTTCGTCATCTACGATAAGTACCGAAAAGCACATGTGCAGTTTTCCTCCTCCTGCAAAAATGAAAAATCATTACTTATATATAATATACAAAAGCATGGCCAATATCAATGAAAAACAATGAAAAACGCACAATAACACAATTTAGTCCTCCTATCATAATATAGTCCCGTTGTTTTAGGGAATGCGGTCTGATACGATAATGACAGGCGGGGAACCGAAAGAAAAACAAGGGGAGGCAGGATGAATGGATAAGACAAAGCATCCTTTTCTGTATGATTTAAAACATAACCGGGTCAAGTGGCTGATGCTGCTGCCGGCGGCAGTAACGGTTATCCTGATGTGCTATATCCCCATGGCGGGAATTGTGCTTGCTTTTAAAGAATTTAATTACCACGACGGCATCTTTGCAAGCCCGTGGGTGGGGCTGGAAAATTTCCGGTACTTTTTCCAGTCGGGCAAGGCCTGGTCGACAACGAGAAACACCATCCTTTATAATATCGCGTTCCTGCTGATCAATACCTTCCTGGAAATCCTCTGCGCCATCCTTCTGTCGGAGCTGGCGGGAAAATGGTTCAAACGCATTACCCAGTCCGTGATGTTTCTTCCTTATTTTATTTCCTGGGTAGTGGTGGGAGCCTTCCTGTATAATCTTCTGAATTATGAATTCGGCGCCGTAAACACCTTTTTAAGGCAGCTTGGGAGAGAACCCGTTGATGTATATTCCAATAAAATGGTCTGGCCCCTTATCCTGATAGCGGCCAGCGCCTTTAAAACAGTGGGTTACGGCACGGTGATGTATCTGGCCAGCATAATGAATATTGACGGACAGCTGTTTGAAGCCGCGGATCTGGACGGAGCCAATATGTGGCAGAAAATACGCTATATCACCCTTCCCTGCATCCGTCCCACGGTGGTGATTCTGTTCCTGCTGGCTATCGGGACCATAATGAAGGGCGATTTCCAGATGTTCTGGCAGGTGACCGGCAACAATCCCATGGTATTGGATGTGACGGATGTCATTGACACCTATGTGACCAGATCCCTTCTGAACCTGCAGGAATTCGGCATGACCAGTGCGGCGGGGCTGTATCAGTCGGTATTTTCCTTTATTCTCGTCCTGATCGCAAACCGCATTGTCAAAAAAGCGGAACCGGATTATGCATTATTCTGATAGAAAAAAGCAGCCGTTCAGGCAGGTCGGAACGGCTGCGGAAAAAGAGGGCTTACGAATGGCTGGCAAACCAAAAAATAAAAAGAGTCCGGCTGGAGCGGACAGAAGGCTTTTTGATGCTCTGTCTTATGTGATACTGTTTGTACTTTCCTTTCTGTGCGCTCTGCCATTTCTGCTTGTGATCAGCGGATCCTTTTCTCAGCAGACCGATATCCTGATGCACGGATACCGGCTGTTCCCGGAAAAGGTTTCGCTGGACGCCTACAAAATGTTGTTTAAAATACCGGAAGAGCTGCTGCGTGCCTATGGGGTAACCATTTTTGTCACTGTAACCGGGACCTTTTTCGGTCTCTGGTTCACAAGTATGGCGGCATATGTGATAGCGAGCAAAGATTTCCGTTACCGGTACCAGGTTTCCTTTTTCTTTTATTTCACCTCCATATTCGGAGGCGGGCTGGTTCCCTGGTACGTGTTCAATACCAAATATCTGCATTTCCACAATAACCTGATCGCGCTGATTCTGCCCATACTGGTAAATGTAACCTACCTGCTGATCCTGAAAAGCTACATGATGAATATTCCGGATTCTCTCTACGAATCCGCAAGGCTTGACGGAGCGGGCGATTTTACCATATACTGGCGTATTGTCATGCCCCTGACTAAATCGGGGCTTGCCACGGTGGGACTGTTCATTGCCCTGGCTTACTGGAATGACTGGTACAATGCCATGCTTTATATGGATGAGGGAAGCAGGAACCTTTATCCGCTCCAATATTTCCTGAACAATATCCTCACAAAGGCCCAGGCGATGAATGCGGCGGCAGCCCGGAGCGGTATCCCTGCCAGCGATGTTCCCAGCGAACCCATGAAGCTGGCCATGACCGTCGTGGCAACCGGGCCAATTGTCCTGCTCTACCCCTTTTTGCAGAAGTTCTTTGTAAAAGGAGTAACAATCGGTGCTGTCAAGGGCTGAGCGGATAAAAACCAATTACCTTTATACAAAGAAGTAACCGTTCAGGCTTGTCTGACTCGTTAAAAATGGCAGACCCTCCGGCTGCCGGAAAC